>Ga0210059_1000250_pt1 | contig 59962 bp, 51 predicted proteins | sample Ectturendosymbi2_FD_188042 | JGI IMG/M metagenome (GOLD analysis project Ga0210059, IMG submission 188042) | Ecteinascidia turbinata endosymbiont from Florida, USA - Sample 2 (SPAdes) (version 2) | ecosystem: Host-associated > Tunicates > Ascidians > Unclassified | place: Key West, Florida... | reverse complement strand
AGTTTGTTTTTTTCCTTTGTTAGGAGTTGCTGCAGTTTTTTCACGCTTGCCCTGCTTTTTGGTGTTCTCAGTTTTGTTGTTGCCCATCTTTAAATCCAGATAAGTCAGTATAGCACAAAGTTTTAGGCAGAGTGGGGGTTAGCTGACACAATTACACAATTACCACACTAGAAACAAAACCCTACAAACCTTATTCAAATAGAATGCTCCAATGCAAATTGTTTTATATTCTCCAATGCAAATTGTTTTATAATTTCCATGAATAGCATAGGTCAACCAAAGAATTTGAACATTCTGTCGTAAACATTGTTTAACTAAATTCTTCAGCTGGTGTCTGGGACGACAACCGTTCACCCAAATGCAAATCTTTCATTTGTTTGTACAACCGTTTGTTATTCATTATTCGTGTTACTTCTGCTGTACGCGCAACTGCAGGGCTGACTGTGCTGGATGGTGCGCAACCTACAGTATTTGATAATGATATTGACCGGGTTTGACGGTGTGAAACCGACTGAAGGTGTATTCACTGTATTGTTTCACCGATTTAAGCACTTTTTTCACCTGATGGTCACATGCGAACATTCACATTGCAAAAGCCGTAAGATATGTTTTTATGCTATTAAATTTACCAACTGCCAAAATTATATCTTCAAAAAACCCCAGATTTGATGGGATTTTTCATAATCAAACCTAGCCACCCAGATGGACTCAAAAAAAAACAGATCTGGGTGGAAAAACTCAGGAATGAGGAATGGGAGCCCTGGTGCCCATGCAAAAAAACTTGATGTGGAATCATACACCAGTTGTATCAGGAAAAATTATGATATTTCGAAGTCATATTAGCCAAAATCTATTTTATTTTTACTTTGTCTCTTTGAAATGCAATGTGACGCTCAGGATCCTAACTTTCAGAGGGACATCGCAATTCTCAAGCAACTTGTATTTTGGAAGTGGTAATGTGCAACTTGTATTTTGGATTTTGGAAGTGTGTGAAGATGAACATGATTCTGTTGTTTTAAGTCAGTGTCTATTTCGCAGCCAAGATGGCAGCAGCAAAAAGGTTTGGTAGAAACGAAGTAAATGTAACTAAAAGATAAACCTACAACCTAACCATAGCCTTTACCTAATCCTAACCCAGTGGTGCTGGGTTAGGATCATGACCCGCAGGCCACATGTGGCCCGCAAGGCCCTCTGGAGTGGCCCGCAAAGCAATTTTCATTGGAAAGAAAACTTAACACTTTAATCATTTAAGATCATTTTTTAAAGAATTTGTATTGAGATTATTAATTCTTGTTGTGGCCCGTGAAGGGTTTCTGAAAGACAGATGTGGCCCATGAGCCAAAAAGTTTGAGCACCACTGCCCTAACTTAACCTTAACCTAACTGTTAAGCTTACCTAATGCTAAGCTAACACTAACCATAACCTAACACTAAGCTAACGCTAACCTAATTCTAACCCTAACCTAACAACACTAACCCCTAAACGTAACACCTAAGTGGAGCCTGAAAAAAAGCAAAAAAACAAAACGATAGTCGGCAAGATGAGAGTCGAACCGAAAACCATTGGCATAGCAGCCGTAACACATAACCGTTACACCACGTGAGCAGGATGATGTTTTCATGACAAAGTGATGTTTTTCTTAGTATTGCAGCATGCCACAAGACCAAATCTTCGACTGGCGGCACAATACCTCCAGCCGATCTGTTGCCGCCAAAATATTGCCAGTAAACCAGACACTACCTTGTTTTAATATCTGAGGAACCCCGTCATTTTTTAGATGAAACATGTCTCATTTTTGAAGTATATTTATGAGCAGAAGTAGTTCATAATAAAATGTTGATGATCAATGTTTTATAGTAGATCATTATAAAATATTAGTCATTACCTAAGTGTTTTTTCAGCAATGATGAACGAAGTACACAGGTTCTGTCTCAACAGCGTAGTTCACTAATCTAAGTAGAAGTGACCTTATCCTAAAAACTAAGTTGTTGTAATAAGCATGTTAGCATGTTGAAAGCGTAGTAGCATCTTGACCATGTTGTTGTAGTTGGTTCAAATACACCAAAAGTTGGAATGTAAACTTGTGAAGTGTTGGATTTTAATAAGAGTGTCAAGGTTGCTCATTCTATGCCTAGGTGATAGAAGTTCAGGTTGGAAAGAGGTTGAAAGAAAAAGCAATTTAAGTGAACATGGTTTCATTGGACATAAAATTATAATTTATTTATGGTCCCCGCTTTGTCAGTGATTGATAAAATAAAGTACAATAGCTGTTGCTTTTGCATGGATTCTAGCAGGTAGGCTTACACAGATTTAGGCAGTAACAGTTGTCTTTATATGTATCGTCCTTGTCATGTGTTTGTCACTACTTCAATCAATGTTGTCTGAGAAAAGGGAAAACAACCACAGTTTTTGCCTCATGAGGAAAAATTTGTAGGCTAAAGTACAACTGAGTGAGCGGTTTTGGATTAGGATTAGATATCAGAGGCCATAATTTTTACTTTTTGGATGTGGATTGGATATTGACTTGTGGAAAAAGTTTCAGATTGGATCAGGATTGTAAAATTCCCATATCTGTACACCGTTGCATTGAATACAGTATTGTATTGGTTTGTAGCTTTATGATAATTTAACAGCCAAAAAAATAACATGCAAAACATTTAGAACATTTGAGAAATGACCATTTTCTTAGCAATGGCACAGTCAAAGATCTTGCGATCACCTGGTCTTACTGCACCATTCCTGCTATTATTCTATCAGTAGCGATTCTAAGGGGGACCTGCGTAGGCCATGGCTCTTGCAGGTTTTTGCTTGGTCCCCTGTTTGACCCCCTCTAGTTTTTTTTGTAATTTCCCATTCAAGTTCGTTTGGTTGACATACAGTAGATAATTTTTGGCCGCAATATAATTTAAACAATAATTTAGAAAGTTTTTAGCCTGCATTCATCATCATCGTGTCTCGTGCATGGCGCCTGTCAGCGCGTTGTGCGTTGAGCCAACCAGATTCACGAGAGCACACCATTTATCACGGTCCTGCACGAGGGGTTCAATTGTGGCTGGATCGAGGTCGAGCTGGTCAAGATCACGTTTGACCACGTCAAACCAACGGGTGCGTGGGGTCCCTCGGGGTCGCTTCTAGCCGAACTAGCCAGGGTCGAAGTCCAGGATAGCCTGAGAAGGATGGTGCGGTGGCAAGCGAAGCACATGTCCATACCAGCGGACCCGGTGGCGGGCAGCCAAAGAGGAGGCCGAGGACTGTTTGGCAAAGGCCTGCACCGTTTCATTGGAAACGAGGTCGCGCCAGTGGATGCCAAGAATCAATCTGAGAGCCCTACTGTCAAAGCCGTCAAGCCTGGAGGAGAGGGTTCCAGTGAACAGCCAGGTCTCCGTGCAGTACAGCAGAACAGACAGGACTGCAGCATTGTATTTTTATCGTTTATGCAAGCGCAGAGTTTATCGTTTATGCAAGCGCAGCTTTTTCAGTCTGCATTGAATTACACAAATGCATGGTGATAAGCTGTGGAAGTGGCTACGGAATCACCCATGGATCTTATTTCAAAACTTATTCAACCATACTGCCTTGCATGATGTGGTTTGAATAAAGCAGTCACTTTGTCACTCCACCTGTGTAGACCTAGTAGCAAACGGTTAAGTTTCAACTCTACCACATTAGTGGTGGGTTTACCTCTCCTCTTGGCGCCTTCCATTTTCGTTATACTATAGTGACTGCTTGCACATTTCAATTCGTGTGACCACGTTTTACTTTTTTCAAAACTTCTCAAACTTTTGCTTTAGGGGTTAGGTTTAGGAGTGAGTGTTAGGTTAGCATTAGGTTAGGGTTAGTGTTAGGTTAGCATGTTAGTATTAGATTAAGGTTAGGGTTAGCTAGGTTTAGGGTTTATCTTTCACATTTAGTTCGTTTCTACCAAGCCTACTGAGTACTCCACTCTCATCGTACGTTACTGTTATGTCATACGTGGTGTATGAATAACTTTTCAACTTTCAAGATCCACAGGCGTATCTGTAGTCACTGCCTTTTGGAAAATTTGCCATTTTTTGTCCATGTTTTCAGTTCGTCACTGTAAAATGAAATTTGCATTTTACAGTAACAAACTTATAAGTTTTTTTTGTATTTTGTAGACGGATTTCATGTCATTTTTGCACTATGTTGCATTAACCATATGGCACTTCAACCTTGTATTGCTTTGAAGTGTGTAGTAATGATTTTGCTTAACTGCAGTTAGTTGTTGCAATTGACTGCATTGCCTTGAACTACTTAGGCAAGCACAAGAGGAAGATGGTAATTTGGGGCATTAAACTAACAGGAAAGCAACCAGCAGGTGTAGAGCTCCCTCGACGAGTTCATTCTACTGATACTAGGTTGCACTATTACAGGGATAAATGAATCACGATGATTCGCTTCTGGTAACTATCACAGTGACTTGTTACTCTTGGGCACCATCTAGTGGTGGCCATTTATTTACATGTGGTGCCATCTCCAGGCCGCCACATCAGTGGATTTTGTTCAAGTGTTTCAGTCAGTGATAGTCTTATGGTTACCATTTATTGGATTGGTAGCGGCTACAATTATAGGCCTACTCACTAGCCTATTGTGTATCTGAAGTCTGCTTCAGCTATGTGACTACATACAAAAAATGTTACTGTGGTAGAAGCATTTTGCATTGTTGGCTAGATAGATCTTACTGTTAGAAGTTTCTCACAACTTTTACAGTAAGATTATACTTACTGCAGTACTTCAACTTTTACCTTGTATTGCTTTAAAGTGCAGTAATTATTTAATCTTGTAATCAGTAGGTATTGTGCGAGTTAGCCCTTGCAATCAGATTTTATTTCAGTTGGACCTGTCATATGACTCAGTGTTTGCTCTCATGAGTTTCTACCCTTTCGTTCACAACTATGGACTTAATGGTTAACTTTTATTTCTGAAAAAAGGAGATTAACCTTCTTTTGCAGTAAACTATTGTTTCATTGTAGTTTTTTTCTTTATAGGTTATTGCTTTTTTAATCCTTTCGTCCTTCATGGTATTATATCTAATTCTATTTATAAAGGCATTAGGTCTGGTATAAAAATATCAAGGCTAATTCCATTTGTCAGATGGTAAATGACCCTTTCATAGAAAGACTTTGAGAAACATTGATGGCACATGTGTGATCCAATTAATTTCATAAATGTTGTGTTTTGATATATATTACAAAACTGCCATCCACTATTTTGTTGTACTCTTTTCAGAGCCAAGAGAATTTGACTGATAGTTTAGCCTATTTTAACAGATGTAGAAGGTGCTATATTGAAATAATCGAAGATGCAGACCGCTAAAGAGCATGCTTTATTGGATGATCCAAAGTACAGGCAATATATCAATGCTATTGACAAAGCCTTAAAAAATTTTGAGACATCAAGTGAATGGGCAGACTTGATTTCTGCTCTTGGAAAGCTAAATAAGGTTAGTTTAGTTTACATCTGACTTGTTTTGAGTTTTATTGTGTCACATGTTAATTATGTATAATAAATCATGGGTTATTTTTATTGAGAAAAGACACTTTGATTCATTATAGCATACTGTTTTTTTCGGACCATAAAACATACTTAAAATCATTTAATTTTCTAAAAAATCAGAAGTGCACCGCATAACGCAGTGCTCCTAATGTATGAATCTGGTTGTGCTTTCTCACTTAGAACCAATTTTATGTGGTACACAGTGCTATTGATTTAATTGCTAGTTACAGCTTTATTATGAACACTGCGTGTGTTTGATTTTGAAGAGTTTTGTCTGCTGTCTTGATGGAGGCTTTCACATGCATTTAAAACCACAACCATTCTTTTGTAAACAGATTGTCGTATTACGTACTAAACCAACAACATTTGCAATGAGCATCGCATGTGGTTCTGTGAGCAGCTAGCATATACCTTAATGTTGAAGCACAGATCGTATTACACTGCGAGGCTCCTTCACACAGAGTGTTGCAACCTCTCCGGTGGTGTTGCGTTGATTGTGTGATTCACCACGAACAGGATGTGCGTGAAGAATAACACCATTATATATGTAGCGCGAGCAAGCAATAGTAAGAGAGATTGCGACGCATGATCTCTATTGTTGCTTGCTGCCACGTTGCGAAGCTTTGCGCATATGCCGCTCGGGATTTCTGATCGCAACAGAGCTGTAGGTATTACTCCCCGAGGCTCCTGACTACATTGGTACATACCGAATCAAACACATGCACAGCTTTTAGTTTATTCTCTTTGTGTCTAGTGGATTAGGCATATGTGACAGATTACACTCCCTCATATGTAATCAGTGCGCATCTAGCCTGTAAAAAGGGGGTCTGTCATGGAAGGGCAGCTTTTGATATCACTTTTCAGCATAAAACAACACTTTCTCTTAAAACTAGAAATCGACCAATGAATTTTGCGATGTTGCCTAAGTATTATATTGGCAAAATTCTGCCGATGTACAGCATATCGGCAATATTTGCTCATAAAAGCTGCTGCGATAGTTTTCTGCACGGAGTGTTTGGAAACCAAAGTTGTTACTTCGTCTATGATTAATTAACGCAAATTCTCTGTACTGCTCCTTACGACACGCAGCCCTCCGACTGCATAAAGTAGTGCGCAATATTGAGACCACTCTGTATTCGTCCCACTAAACCGGCCTATGATGTAGCATTTGCTGTCAGGTTGCATTTCACTGTACGAGCTTCTGACAGCCTTGCTTGCATTGGATCTGGCACTGCTAGAATAAGAAATTCTGAAGCACATGCGTTTGGCGCAATATTAATTTTAGAGTGCTCAAAAATGTGGATTGTTTCATGTCATTGCACAGGCGCTGTTTAGACAAGGCAGGGACGTTGTTGTTTCGTAAATGTTTATGCAACCTTAGCAGGGAGATGCTGTTGCCTGTTCTAAACCATCCCCTTTAGAAACCTGCAGTGATAGCCTTTTATATTCTATCGCCTTTAATGCTAAGTACCTGTGGCACAAAGGAGGCAGTCATGACAGCCAAACAGACCCCCTGGATGCACCCCTGATTGTAACAGATATTGTAATGTAACTTTCATGCATATACAGCAAACTTTGTTAATTCCGTTTCGATTTCACCGACGATTTTATCCGGTTTGGGTGAAGATCCGGATTATCCGAAGATTTTGCTATAAATGCCATAATCAAAACAAAACATGCAAGACAAAATCTCTGCACAAACTGGAATGTACTGCAGATTTTCAATGCCCATTGTCTTTAACAAAGGCTTGAATTACACTGCCAATTTCAAAAAAGTTGCATCCTTCCCATGGAAGGAAGATCATGGCAAATAAATTGTTGTTCTGTTTTTTGTGTTTAAGTTTGAGATTAGGTGAGGCACAAGTATCAGCGACTAACAAAAGGGGGCAACTGAAAAAGTTCAAGAAACTGCAGATTAAATCCTCATGTTTTAAGTTGTTCACAATCATTACATTCAGAAGTATCTATCTCAATGTTTTTTCACTATACCTTCAAGTGTTTAATGCACGTTTTTTAGTCTGGATTATTACCTTAATTTTCAGAAATTATTTGAAAGGTAGCAAAGTTTGTATGAAGTTTGGTGTATGATAATCTCTTTCCTTGGCAATATCTTTTGGAAAAAAATTGCCTTACCAGGTTGCCCTTTCACCATAATTTTGTTTCACAGGTTCTTACTTCGAAGTACAAAGCAATTCCCAAAAAAATCACTGTTGGAAAACGTCTGGCACAATGCATGCATCCTGCATTGCCTGGTGGGGTTCATTTAAAAGCATTGCAAGTTTATGAAACCATTTTTAATATCATCAAAAAGAAAAGACTTCAAACTGACTTATACATTTACAGGTAGTTGTGACCATTGATGCCAACCTGCATTATTAAATGCTTACCAAGCTGTCAGTAGTGTCACTTTCCCCAGGATTCAAATCTGACTGTATTCAGATGCTTCAAGATGTGATACATATAGTACTTACAGTATGTCCCTTATGTCTGAAAACGTCTGGGCCTTTGAGCAATGGTCTGGGTGCCAGACAAATTAAGTATCTATTACTGATTCAGTTCTTGACACACCAGCACATTTTTAGTAAAGGTGTTTGCAATTAATCTCAATGAGATGTTTTTCAAGAAAACTCTTGTTGCTTTTGCACTGTATATACAGGGTTGTAAATAAGTTGTCTAGTTTGAAAAATTGGGTAATTTCCATCCAGACTCAAAATTGAAGTTAACTGACTGCCGTCCTCCTGTGGTAAAAAATAACTTGGTGCTTTTCCACATTTTAAACATACTCACTTACTTCAGATATTAGTAAATGTTCAAAAATTTAGAGTAGCATTTTTGGAATGTACTGTTTTACGCAAAGAGTTGTGCAACTATTTCTGACTCATTCTTGAAATCATTACATTTTTGAGTCACAGTCTTAATGTTTGAATCAGGGCAAGTTCTTTATATGTTATCTGGTTGTTTTTTTGCTGTGTAGTGCAAAATTATGTTTCATCACTGAATGTCAGCAAGCAATATTTTACCAGTCTGCTGCCATTCTTCCTGTTTCCTGATAAGTGCATGCCTTTTAGGTTGTGTTTGTTAACCCTTTCGCATTCTTTACAAAAAAAAAAAGATTTTAGGGTGATTGTCCTTTGTCAAGCAATCTACCCAGAGCTGTTTGGAGCATGATCTTGTTTCGTTGTATCTTGACATTTTTTTGCAGCACTGGGATATTTCCTCTTTTTGCCAATGCGTCCATGCAAGTTCGCCCTGTTTTGCTGCGGCTGTATGAGAACCACCTTCTACCTTTAGGCTCAACATTGCGGTCTTGCTGTGATGGGATTCTTTTGGGATTGCTGCCTGGTGAGTGAGAACAGCATTCTACTACAACATCAACATTTTGTAATTCTTGAAATGAAGTTGCCTATTTTTCATGCTACATCCAGAAATTGTTCATTGTAAATAGTTTTGACTAGACACTGGTGCAAATTTTATGCACCAAGCTGATAGCAGTACTGTTAATAGCAGGTTTCGGAATGGAACTATTTGGCGACAACAGTTTGGCGCCGGTGATTTGGCACATGGTATTAGACTCACGGGCACCACTTCACTATTTGCGAGGTCTAGCTTGCAATTACGATACAAATTATAGTTTTATCCATGTTTTTAAACTTTTATCCATCTTTTTCTTTGGACGACCCTTTGTGTCCCATTTTCACTACACACATTTGTCAGTCTCTGCACTGACGCCAAACACATCCCGGCGCCAAAAGGCCGGCACCAAAGAGTCGTCGCTAAAACGGCGGCGCCAAAAAGTACACGACCCGCAGGATTTGTATCTACATGTATTTCTACAATTGATCAACTGTTCCATTTTTCACTTACTGTCAAATCTGCATAGCATTTTTAAACACTCACCCTGAAGCGTTCACAAAAAAAAACTATTCACTTTTGCAGACTGTTGCCACCTCAGCCACTGCTAGTTTTGGCACAGTGGTGGGCTGGCTTTGGTTGTCCTTTATGAATTTAAACATTTCCTTGGATACAGTCGATGTAACTCATATAGAACTCAGGTTTGAGTAAGTCATAGAATTGGGTTGTTTCATGGGATTGCTAAGTTTCATGTCTTTTATGTGCCACTTTCATGCACTTGCTGACCTGGTTACCTTTGGCCACATTTCTTGCTAAAGTTTTCTAGTGTTGCTGCATATGCTTTGAGACTTTTGCAAATATATTTGAAGAAAAAAACAACTCCAGTTTCATTATAGTGGCTGTTGTACTCCTTTTGGAACACCACGAGTGGGCTGTGGCACCCATCACCGCTTACTTGCGCCAACGGCCATGCGACTGCTTTTGTAGTGAATGCTGAAAACTCCAAACTCTTCTTACAAAACTGTCAAATGCATGTCCCATAATAACGAACGCAGGTACTCGTCGCTTTAACCATTAAACGCTTGCTGTTACCACATATTCTTCATCTATACATAGAGTTCTGTTTGACTTTTGTGCAGTTTCGTATATGGATAGTGCTAACCCCTGTCACGCTTAATGTAATTCTAGGTCTAGAAGAAGGCGCCGACTATTTTGAAAGGACAGACGCTCTGTTGGAGAGTGTAAACGAACGCGTAGGCGAAGTCGAGTTTTACAGTGCCGTGTGGAGATGCGTGCTGTCGTCGTCAGCCGCTCGCCTTCCTGCGGTGCAGCTGGTGCTGCGTCGATTCGATCGGAAGAAATCTACCGAGGACCAGCTCCACGTGATCGGATCTGACATCAACGTCATGGTGAGCGATGAACACAGTGTGGTGGATAAAACTGTCCGACCCCTTGTGCTTGGAATGCCCGTGTTTGAAATCTGAGACCATTGTTTTTTTTGCCGAGCCTTGCGCAATGTAGCATCATTGGGCTTAGTTCGATTCTGGAAAATCTCTGATTTACTTTCGGAAAATGGCTACCTAATCCGAAATTCGGTTACTTTGCTTTAAACCAGGGCTGTGAACCCGAATTCAATTTCAGGCTCCAGCTTCAGGCTTATAAAGTGTTTGGCTCCGGCTCCCAATCTAAAAGTTTTTGGTGTAGGCTCCAAAATGATTTGTTTCATTGAAACCTGAAAACCTTTGTATTATTTTATACAAATCGCTTGTCCCTCAAATTAGGGCTGTGGAACCAGACCCCAAATTTCAGGCTTGGCTTCGGCTTCGCCATCAAAAAATTCTTGGCTCTGGCTGCAGCCATCCAAGATTGCTTGGGCTCCGGCTCCATAGTCCTGCTTTAAACGCATTGGACGGAGTGTTATTGTTTCGATCATCCAAGCCAATGAAACACAGTGAATCCGCAGTTTCTTGTCGCTACGACTGCAGCCTGTGCGAGCGAGATGAACGTTTCAAAATAGGATTTTTAGTCATTCTGCCCGAGAAAGAAAACGACAGCTCTGATTTTTTTTCATAATTGCGTTATGAAATAGTGGCTTTTCGAGAATGACGGAACTATGAAACAAATACTAAATCAGTGTTAAGAAGCATCCGGTAAACACTGCATTCTGTGTTTTGTATTGTGTCCACATCTTCAGCAATGTTGAATTAACTTTGCGTAACGTTGTTTATGTTAAAAAGGAAGCGAAATCAACTGTATGTGAGGTTATTCTACCATCGCGTTGTCGTTCACGTGATGTTACTTGCGCAAGTAATACCGAATGCTTGTGACACGCCGGCGCTGGACACGTGACCCATAACACCGCGTGACCGTGCGTTTGTACTGACACGTGATCTACCGAGCTTCATACAAATCATCCTCGACTGGAGCGAACTCGTGGCGAACGGCGTGATAACTGCTGGACGTGAATCTGTGTACTGCGCTGAAGCTGCTTTCGCACGTTAAGGGATGTAAAATTGCTCGGCTCGTCGCCTAGCAACAGAAAAACTTGTGTGCGCCTGCCGGTCAGCTTACATAGCGTAGCAAATAATAGGTGTTAGGTGAGTGGCGAAATTGGTAATGTTTTTTTTCGCAAGTGTTTTTGCGCCCGAAACATGCTTACTGCCCGTGTGCTTGTGAACTACAACTGTGCCAGTTAGCGCAGAAAAGTATAACCCTTCCCTGACTTATCGCACGTCGGTTGAAAGGATGTTTAACCCGTGAAAAAACAACCAAGTTTTCCTATTTTGACAAAGGCATCAACGATATTGTAGGAACCATCGCAAAATAGCAAGGTCTGTGTCGCAGACATCGCTGTTGCTGGAAACGATCTAGTGTCTTTTGTTTTTCAGATAAGCAGCTTGTGCGAATGCTTCCAGGACGCCAACGTCTTGTGCCAGCGCGCAGCACTTGACGTCCTTGTCCTGGTCTGTCCGTTGTCGTCCGCTCCAGTGTCGAAAGTGGACTGCTGCACTTTGCTGACGTCTGCTGTGCTTTGCGTTCTGCGAAGAGACATGTCGCTGAACAGGCGGCTGTATACGTGGATTCTTGGTATGTTTGCTTCACCGTTTTTTGTCGGATCTACCGCAAGGCTAAGGGGTTGATTCCATTGGGACCATGTCAACGTTTACCATGTTTCTTTTATTTTGTTATTTTGCTTGTGGAAACGCTTCAATGGAGAAATGTCTTACGCTGTTTTTGGAAGCAATAGAAAAATCTGAGTTTTGCGTACTGTTCTGGAAAGCGAGTTAAGTGTCATTGCAACGTACTTAAGCGTGCGTTGCGTCCTATTTGAACCACGCTCTCTCGCGGGCAGGTTGTGACCAATCAAAGCTCATGGATGCTAGTCAGCATCTTGCAACCGAAACGGCGTCCTACTTCGAAGATCATTCGAAGTCCGTCCTCATCAAAGCATCGAAAGGCATCTTGTACAGACAACGCCATCGCATCGCTAGCAAGTGGAGAAACGAGAAAGTAGGTCAAGATGCTGAGCTGGGTCCCGTAATGTGGTTTTCGACAGCGGCAAGCACATTATGAAAAACACGAATGCATGGCCATTAACTAGCTGCTTATTTGCACGACCCGCTGCTGAGTGGCCGTGCACGTGCGCAGCGGGATCCGGGCTTGATGGGTAGAATCCTTGACTTCGGTCACGCACTTCGAGCTTCCACGGAGGATGGTTATATATACGCGAAGAGAGTCGAATCGATCGATAACTGACACGTGCAGTGTCGAATTCCTCGCCGAGAACCCTCCTTACATGTGTCACGTGACGAATTTGAGCGTGCCGATTGGTGGGTGTCGGCTGTGTAAAGACGCCCCTGATATAAAGGTCGATGGACCTTTGCAAACAAAGAACCTGGCTGTCTTTCGTACAGCTACTAACACATGCAGTACAAAGAGGTGTTTAACAGCTAAATTGTTAGTACTGGCATAGTTAACTGCACGTTAAACGTGTGATGGGGTTTCCGCGTTGCTCGCAGTGTCCGGTCAGCACAGACGACTTGTTCCCGCTGAGGCTGCTCGTGAGTCTGTTGGACAAGCCTGAGATCGGACCTCCCATCATTGAAGACTTGTTGGTGGACGTTTTCAGGTCTGTGGTCATTACGCTGTTTATTTTCGAGAGCGCGAAAGCGTTTGCCGTTGGTTGTCGTTTTTATGTTCATTTGTTGTTTTGTTGGGCGTGTGTTTTGTGCAAAACGCAGTCAGGAAAACAGTCATAAAAAATCGGGCCGTTCCATGGATGATAAAATTTGTTTGATGCTTTCGAAAAAATTTAGCCTACCGCTCCAGGATCGGCCCAAATGCAAACAAAGCTGTTCTTCGCTTTTCCAACTGACGCGTCCTTCGCGTTGACCTCACGGCCGTGGCGCTGGTTATACTGGTGATTCGAAGTTTCTGTGAATTCTGTTTGTTTTACGTCAGTTCTATGTTCAACCAGCGGCTGTCTCTCGCAGACTTCTCCGCGCATCTATGGCCAGCGCGAACGAGGTGGATCCCGAAGAACAAGCGACTGCCTGCGTCGGCGAGATCTCGAAAGCCGCCAACCTGCTCCTGAGCGTGTTCGAACCCGGCTACGTCTGGCGCTACCTGTCCCGGCTGTTATGTCGCACCACTGTCGACGACCTGTGGTAAGATTGCTTGCTGGCAAAAAAGAGCGCATCTGCAATTGCTGCCTTCTTCCCCACGCCTTGCATCCTTTGAGCCAGGCCTGCACAACATGCGGGCCGCATGTGGCCCGTGAAAGCTTTTCTTGCCGCCCGCAAGAGCTTTCTCAATTGTAGAAAATGCTGCAAAAGCTCGACCTCGACTAAGTAATTGTTGTTCAATCCCTGCATCGAAATAAAATAGACCTTTGCGGCCCGCTGGAAATTTATATTGATAATTTGGCACGTGGAGCTTTCTGAGCTGTGCAGGCCTGTTGAGGGACTGTTTCCTTTTTTGTATACGGTCACCGAGCTGGTCACGCATTGCCGATGAGCAATTTCTATCTGCAAGCCACACAAGTCAAATTATGAATCTCACCGCGAAATGTCAGGATGCACTTACACACTTTTTGCGATTGCGTGAAGCGGGTTGATGTTGCGAGACCAAACAAAGCATAGCAACATTAGTCTTTCTGCGCTCTTCATTGCGAAAATTGTCTTTATCACGCACGAAGTCCCAGGCATCGTTCCAGAGCAAATACGCAGCACCCCCACCCCAATGCTGGCCAGCCAGTGTTGTATCTTAATAGACCGATGCTTGCTTGTTTCGAGACGCCAGTTACAAAATGGTTACCAAGCTGTTGTATCAGTGAAAGGTGAATTGCTTCTTGCAGGCGGCCAGCTGGCTCAGTGGTACATCGATCGCACTGACGCGTCGATAAATCAGATTATACTCCACGGTTGGTTGGCGGTCGGGCGCGACATAGAGTATATTTTGTGTGAATATTGCGCGCTCTCGCAACATACGAAAGTGAAGCCAGCTGTCAAGTGCTGAAGGTGTTGGGAACCCGATGAAACTTTTCCTTGCCAAATGTTTTTCGTTTTGTTGTGGCTTGTGCGAGGTTGATTTTTAAATTTTTCTGGGTAAAAAATCCTATATCTATTTTCCCGGCTTGTTTTTGCTTTCAAATGAGTCAATCGTGTTGTTTTGTTCGCAGTTAGCTCGGACAAAAAACGAGAAACCAAGAAAGCATCTGGCTGTTTGCGTTCTCCCACCCTTGCCATTCATGTTGGTGTTGACACAATAATATCATAGCATTCTTGTTTGGCGTTAGTTCACACCTGCCGCGTTGTCCACGAATTTTCACTGTAATTATTGTGATCTTCGTCAGATATCAGTCCATTTAGTTAGGTTTTCGCGGGCCTGGTGGCATCTTATTTTGTGAATTTTTGGTCCAGGTAATGACCTATCGATCCTACAAGGATTCAGTGATGCACAATAAAACCTCGCGATTATGTTGATAGGCACAATGGCACCACCAACGACGTCACTTCCCGACATTTTTCTTCGGTGGTCTACCAAAGCCGACCAGGTTGAACTCACCAGTGACCCAGTACAGCGTGCAAAAGCCTGACCACCGTTATACTCGATCGTGCCCATCGTCTGGCTTTTTTCTCGTGGACAAAAATTATGCGCAACTGAGCAATTAAAAATATGTTTTCTCTTGATGCATGTTTTCAGCTGACTCTTCCTCGTAGCGACACTTTAAAGCTATATATACCCCGATGAACGCCCGCTGTTAAGCTTGATGAAACACAGGGATCGTTTGCTTTAAACACAGCAGTTTATCGACTGTGTATTGTATTTTTTCGTATTCTTGTTGGCGGGCTTTGAAAGCATGTTCCGTGCTTTCGATATCTCCCAACTTTGAGCCAAATATCTTGTTTGTTTTGCATTCAGTTGCGGAGGTGATGGCGACGGAGATGTGCCGACCTTTTTTGAAATATGTCAATTCTTACAACTTCTACTCACCATCGTCAATTTGGAAAATTACCAAGAGGCGAGTGTAACGGATTACTCGATATTTTTTCGACAGCTTTTTAAAAAAATAAAACAGTGCAGCCGGAACTTCATGGGTTAGGGTTAGGCAAGATTTACATATCACAAGCAATCGTTTTTGTGGAAGAGTATGATCTACTTTAACATTTTAAATATTTCTCCATGTATAGCTCTGTAGAGTGCTTAGTAGCACTTCTGTAAAGCACGTATACGCAGAGTATAAAGAAGGCGCTTTTTTCAAAAAAAGCCGACCTCAACGTTGGTCTGATTAGGAGGTATTTCATTGCGTGAGGTTTTGCCGTTTGTGATTTTTCCCATTGCTGCACCGCGTGATAAAATACAAATCCTGAAAATATCAACAGCGGTATCGTTGTTCGCACAGGTTCTGATAAGCTTCTGGGTATTACCATGAACTTGCGCGGGCGGTCTGATGGGCTTTCACAGTTTTCAAATCGCACGAGCAGATTTACTGAGTCGGAACGCTTCTGTTTAAGTTGAATGAACAGACCCGCATTTGTGTATCTTCGTTTGGTCACGACTTACCGCTGCTTGTGTGTCTATCCAGGTGCGCAGCACTTACCTGCCCGAAGCTTTGAACGCCACCATAACGTGCATGACAGGGATGCTAGAAGAAGCGCCACTGGCGCCCTTCGTCACCGGACTTATCACATGCAACAAACTGTTGGACATGTGCCAGCCGACGCAACCCGACTTGGCGGTGAGCTGCTTGGACATATTATTTTTCGTGGTAAATGCTTCGACATGAATAAGCAAGTATCGTAGCAAGACTGCTATAACCAGAGCTGTTGCCCCTAGAAAGCAGTTTACCACTAGGCAGTTAGGTCCGTGAACCGAACTGTCAACCTTCGGTTCCATCCGGATTGGTAAGATTCTTGGCTGGTTTTGCATTTCATACAAGCGTGCAAATGCCGGCTAGCCGCCAACGCAGTGTTTCCTGTCGGAACGAAGCATCCCGCGTGAAAGCAGAAATGGGCGAAGCGCGATGTATCTCAATAACTTTATTGTTCGAAAGAGCGACGCAACTTTCTCGATCGCGACCGTGGCTGTTCGAAGATTGCTACCATTCTCCCAATCGCGAGGTGTACTCACGAGTTTCAACCAGTCCACATGACAGTGCATGCTTGGCACAGAAATGGTCAGTAGAAAAAAAGAACGTGTTGTTCTGTTCGCACGTTTGGTCTCAGGTGAGATGTTGCAGCAGCTGTTAATATAGATTGCCGGTAGCGATCCACAAACCTGCGTTGTCACCAACAGTTTTATTTACAAATGGTTTGCCAACGCAGCGATTCAGCAAATCGCAAGAAGTGACTCGCGCTTGGCAGCAGTAAGGGTAAGTTTACTCTGGATCCAAGACACAGTGCCCGAAGCTACAGAACCAGTGCCATTGCAAGACGAAATCTACCCTCTCCATTTAGCATGCGTCAGCATGACTCGACAAAATTTGCCACGTTCCCAACAAGCGCACGGCCTCGCTCAGTTTCTTCTGCGCCGCAGCAAATGCGATTTACATTTCAAGTTAAATTAGAAAAATTTCAGGCGTTTGTTGCCTAAGGGAATTTTAGTCAAGCATATCATAAACAAAGCAAGTTGTTGCTTTTTCGAAGGCCATTTAGATCAGTGGTTCTCAACCTTTCTTCTCTTGTTGCCCATTTTCAGCGTTAAAAGAAATCTTAGGCCCACACAAACTTGAATAAAAATTTCGAGTAACATGGACATGTTTTTTTATTAATATAAACAATACAGTAACCCGCGATAGTATTCCAGGTTATCGCTGAGGTATTGAGAATTTGGACATTTTAGCCTAATAACATAAAAAATTATGAAAATTGATGTTTAGAAAACACACATTTGCAACGAAAACCAATTATACTGTATAATTGGTTTGTATTCTCTTGAATTTCAAGGTCATGATTTCATAAATTTACATTAGCAGATAAAGTATAGAATTTCAGCCATACATTTTCCTTGGGGCCCACTGTAGGCCCAATGAAAGCTCAGGTCCATTTTAAAAACCCACAAGCCCACTTGTGGGCCTGAGCGCCCACGTTGCGAAACACTGAATTAGATATGCTCCAATCTCACTCGATAGGTTTTGCATTTTGCACGGTCAAAACCGTTGGGAAAATGCATCGGGTTTTGATGGACATAGCATTATGGGGCCTTTCGCCGCGGAGACGGCGGATGGTTTGCCAGAACACTTTCTCGGCTGACCAGTCGTTATTAGAATCAAGTTTATGTCCGAAATTCTCCCATGGCTGCAGTTTACTCTTTTCACCACTTGAGCTGCAGACTTCCGCGCCTCAGCAAACCACGAATAAAAAGCTCTGCTTTTGCTCTGAAGCTGCAAAAAAGCAGGTGGTGATCCGTCGACAAGTCAGCCGACACTTTGACACGAACGTCCAAACACCGATTGCAACGATTCAGCTGAAACGGTGCAGAAATCAATCCGCGTTAGTTGGCCCAACGAATCTCTGCTATGGGTGTGCTTGTGCAAGTTTCTGTTTTCTTTTCACGATGCACAGTTCGTTTTCTTTCATGTCAACACCGGCGTGTTGACCCACACCCTTCCATACACCAGCATTGTTTCCAAAGCGTGCATTGAAATCTCCCAGAAAGGTCGTGGCTTCGATGGCTTTAACCCTTCGCAGGACATCACTAGTTTCCTTCACGAATTTCGGGAACAGTGCACACTTGTGTTTGTGCCATAAACATGTGCCAAACACGTGGAGCGGTCTATGGACTTCAACCTCGACGTGCACGCCTTTCTGCCCAGTTAAATCTCTTAGCACATCCTGCCAGCTGCGGATTGACGACTGTCCCCACTCCAGCCTGGGCAGACTTTGTTGGCTCAACGCCGGAGTGGGAGTTTCCATTCGTAACCCAGCTCCAAAATGTTTGAGCTACGACGCCTAGTGAAGAGATGCCAGCATCATCCAGCAAGTCTTATCGCAAATCTTCTTCAACCGCTTCGCGCTCTTTCCCTGTGAGTGAAGTGATGATTCTAGTTTCCAATCGCTAGCTTATGAGATCGCCGTTTGCGTCTTCCAGAGTAGAAACTCTGTGCGCTGGTTCCGTCTGCCTCATGAAACATGTCAAGCAAACCTCCCCTCCATAAAACACATTTACTAGACTTATTTTTGTTATCAGTTGCTTATGTTTATTCAACTCCGTCAGTTTTTTTCCAGAGATCGAATGAAAACGGGCCCAGCGAAAGCACGCTGAGCTTCAGCACCTCCGACGACAGCGAACTCAGCGCTGCAGATCAGGACGCCTTCTCCGTTGCCGCTTGTTCTCGAAAGTTCCACGAGTTCCTGTGCAAGTTCGTGAAGCTGAGGTTGCAGGCCGACAGGTACGCGGGATCAAGCAAGCAGACTTTGCTCGTCATCTGTGTTGTTTCCCTGAGTGCCCCGAGTGGCTGTAGGAGACAAAACATACCGAGATTTGATTAATTTTCCACACAATTTTACGGAACATTTCCTTGGGGTTTCAGATAGCACTCTTCGTCCCCTCAGACCTGCTGTTGTGCTGGTTGTCTGTTGCTTTTGCACACGACACCATTTGACTGTTTCGATGCGTGTGTGGTTGATGACGTGTTTGTTTTGTTTCATAGCGCGAGCATCTCAAAATACCTTTCCATTCTTCAAGAGGAGAACGTTGTGAAAGACTATGGTAGAACGGACGCCGTTGCTTCTGGGAAAAGGACCGATGCACGCGATGCGAACGAGCGAAAGGGTAACTCCTGAAATTAATTTTCAATAATGGTTTGCATAGTAACGAAGGACTATTTTTACTTGGTCTGTAACATGTAAAGGTTTGTGTTTTTGTAAAGGCAAACTGCAAGAATTTTTCATCTTTTCTCGGTGTTTTTCTTATTGCACGTTTATACGTGAAATTCTTCAGTCGATCTGTCGTTTGGCGTTTTCTTTGTCCCTGCATGGAATCGCAAAAGCGCTATATCCTGCTCCCTCCACGGCTCCACGCAAAAGCAACCTCGCCAGACGCAGTGTTGGTTTTCGGTTAGAGACACTATTTCTCGTTGGTAAACCTGCCGCTTGCGGTCGCATTTAAATAAACACGGGTTTGGGCGCGTTGTGTAATTTGCTTTCCTTCTTCATCACGGAATTTTACCGGGCGTAATTTCTGCGCTTTTCACTGGTACGATGCAAACACGTAGATCTGGATGAAACTGAAAGTGCATCCCAAAGCAGCAAACCAGTGTTTCACGATTAAGTTTGATATCTTCGCCCATACATGACTCGATTGCAGTAGAACTTTTTTTCAAAATGCCGATTGGGAAAAAAGAAAAAAATTCCATCAACTTGAACTGCGTCTGCGTTGCAGAATCGGTATCCATGGAAACGTGCGAAACACTCGCCGACCTATTCAACGTCTTTCAGCGCTCGTGCCAGCTGCTTCTGGATTTCGCGTGCTTTCCTATTTACTGCAAAAGTCGAAACGGGAGCTTGGCAACGTTTGACAACGCGGGGAATGCCAGGTGTGCGCGCGCGCGAGTTTTTCTTTTTTGTTAAATCCAGCTGTCGCTACTCGCGACAATGCATTCCGATGCGTTTGCGCCCATGTTGCGGAGTGACCGGCGATGAAATCGCGAACTCGCGTGGTGTGAGGTGGCGTTTGTGAAATTGTCTTCGATTCAAACACGCTTTGGTTTAACAGTACTTTAAAACTATAAACGGCCTTAAACGTAAAATCAGGTTAAAAACTGACCAATGTTTCGATAGTTGTACACCTCACTCGAGCCTGATCAAAGTGCTGTTTACTGAACTTCAGGCGTCTCTGAAACAGAAAGACGCTTTGGTTCAGTTAGAAGTTTCCTCCGCTCGCTCTTCGTTTATCGCTTCGGTTTATTTCGCGCAGTTTCCCGGACTGGCTCAGCTGCGTGCTGTGGGCGGCTCGCAGTGCAACACGCCCGCGCGATTCCTGGCTGCCTCTGTCGATGTGCGCCCTCTCGACCACCCTCGACCTGATGGCGCTGTCCCAAAGCGTCTCGCAGGACACAACAGGTAGGTGTCGCTGCTGGGGATGACAGCAGCTCAGCGAACCTGGTTCAGCAGAGACGGTGCGTTCAGTGGTTGACTCCGCAGCGGTGTTGAATGTGCGGTGGTGCACGTTTTCAAAAACGTGCAGTTTTTTTTTTCACGCAAGTTGTCTTCAAGCGAACAATTTTTAATTAAAAAAATAATTATTCACGAAACGATTTTGCTTGGAATTTCTTGTTGATGCCTACTACCCAGCTTGGCGAAAGCATCCTCCCCGGAAATATACGAAAGCCTAATTGAAAGCCTTTTGATTAGTTTCTGTCGTTCCGCTAATATGGTTGTGATGTAGCAGGACTTCATAAGACGTTTAATTGCGTTCATTCAGGTAACTCTGACGACTTGCGGTCAAGCGGAACCGTTTCGGTTGTTGTCCTGTGCCCAATGTCACCCAGTCACGTGGAAACAATCACCAACGAAACGAAATTTTTCCAGCACATGTCAAAAGAACTGTGGACGGTAAGCTGCTGTTGACTGCGCCAAGCGTCTCGTGTTGGAACTGAAGATAAAGCAATTGCGTGTGGCAAGCCAGTTCGTGCTATACCTCGAGCAAGTTGTCTCACTGCAGTGTTTTACAATGCAAAAAGTTTTTTTTCTAAATATGTTCAATTTTGATTTACAATTCAAAGCAATGTCTCCAACTGCGAAGCTATTTTATCCAGCAGCAAAGACATTTTGTCAATTATGAAAAAAAAATGCTTACGAAAAATTTGGTGATTTGGTAGAATGCAACATATGCAGAAAAAATCACATTACAATATGTCCGGCCCACGACTGTTGCGTGATAGGTTATGTGGCCCTCGGACAAAAAGTTTGGAGACCCCTGATTTGAAGGAATATTCTATGCGCTGGCATAATTGGTGAACTGGTACTAAAACTGAATAGTACATTGATGAAGTTTTAGGCTTGCTTGGCATAAACACTTTTCAAGGAGCAAGTCAAATAGCCGGTCACAAACTCAATGTAATCCGTTACGTTTGGGTAGGTTTTGGGAGAGAACGCTCTGTCCTTCTACCATCTAGAATGCGTCCAGCTGCTGGTTCGCTTGCACGCTATGGCCCCGGATGTCAGATGCGAAGACGTCATCCTGGAAGACCTTATGCACCACGATGAGGTAAAGTGCGCTGTGCAACAGTGACATGCCAGCAGCCCGATTTTAAGTGTTCTGTAGTTTGCTTGCTTCTGTGTTTCTTGTCAGAATGGAGTTGAAACGCCACTATGGTGTTGCCATTTGTCTTTCTCGCATTGACATTTTCTTGTCATTGTGACGCTGAAAACTGCATTGTTTGCGAAGAAGCAAACGAGGTATACTTCGCTTTGGCATTCCAATGCAGTTTTCAATGCCGCAATTATATGCGTGGCGCTGAACAAAAGTTTCGCGATATTTTCTACTATTCGCTAATTTTTCCGTTCATATCATGTTATATATTGTAAATCGCTTCGTTGTAGTTGTTGTAGCAACAAAAGTCATCTAGGCTGTCCGTTTGCTGCAGGGGATCACATGCTTTTCCTAAGTCATCAGTTGCGCAACTGACCATTTGCCACTCCCACAGTTATTTCACTGCTGCCAAGCTGTTGCTGTAGCCCGCTACAACACTCTTTCGTGCCTTTGCGATGCGGCAGTAGGCTGCCGCTTCAGTTCGTTGAACCGATAATGCCCGAAGGAAGCTTCGTTTAACCGATAATGCCCGAATGAAGCTTCGTTGAACCGATAATGCCCGAATGAAGCTTCGTTGAACCGATAATGCCCGAAGGAAGCTTCGTTGAACCGATAATGCCCGAAGGAAGCTTCGTTGAACCGATAATGCCCGAAGGAAGCTTCGTTGAACCGATAATGCCCGAAGGAAGCTTCGTTGAACCTATAATGCCCGAAGGAAGCTTCGTTGAACCTACAATGCCCGAAGGAAGCTTCGTTGAACCTATAATGCCCGAAGGAAGCTTCGTTGAACCAATATTGCCCGAAGGAAGCTTCGTTGAACCGATATTGCCCGAAGGAAGCTTCATTGAACCGATAATGAACATTTTGCTTGAGTTCAAATCTCCGCGTCGTTGAACTTTCAACTTCTCGCACGAAGAATCTCATTCTGCATTTTCCAGAACGTTCGTTGCCAGGCGTTTTCAAAGTTCTCACGCTTGTGGCACCTGACGCGGACAGTGACCCAGAAGAACGTCGCCCCCCACACCGACGGTCGGGTTCGTCCTTTTCCAAGGTATGTGGGAAATGCACACCAACAATTTGTATTTTATTAACCTTGTCGCAGAAAGCAACGATCATAACTTTGCTCATACTTCCACTTATTTCACGTCGTGGCCCCATCGTGCCTGCAACAATTGTGAACTTTTAAATGCCACAGCCTATTACCTTTACTCGTTTAGAGCCAATCTTGGCCTTTTAGCTGCAATGGATTTACTGTTCGCAGACTTTCGCATGGGTGTCCACTTGATTTGCACGGTTTGCGAACTTTGCTTCCTGCCACAAAAGTTATTTCAAAATGTTTTTTGACAATTCAACTTGATTAAAGGTTTAACGCAAAACGCGTGAACGCCAATAATTGGTAGGAATGGATGCGAGACTACAGCGAACAACTTACTCGGCGATGCGGGGTGGAGAAGACGCGGTCTGGTTACTGTGCGTTCGCCGCAGGTGTCTTTTCGCCGTTGTCGACGAGCTGCAGTGCGCCGAGAACCACTCCGCTGCGTTGTCGTCGCGTCTCTTCCGCTTGAACGGACGCGAGGATTCGATCACCATGGCGACGGCGTCGCGCTGGCTCCGTCAGTGCCTGGAGGAGCGCGACGTGCTGCGCATTCTCGAACCGTACCTGATGATAGCGCTCCATCCGAAGACGAGGAGCACGCCCCTGCGATGTCACCAAGGTTAGCAGCTGATGGCCGATGTTCTTGTTGCTTGCTTTCACTTTTAACTTTTTCGACGGCTCTGAATATCTGAATCGTGTAAATCAGTGGTTTTTAATTTCAACCTTTCTTTTGTACCGCGACCCATTATAGCAAACCGCTACAACCTAACGACCCCTCATCTGAAACTCGGATAAAGCAAATGTAATAGGGTGCATAAAACATCTACACGCGACCCCTCCAAAAACGGTTCACGACCCCCCCCCCATTGGTCCCGACTCCAGGTTGAAAACCACTGATGTAAATGGTAAAAATGCAGACGGTGGGCGAAGCACAGTTAAAGGCGGCCTTGTATGCAAATTTGCTGCAACGGTTCCGGACGCCAGAAGTGCCGACGGAACTCCAATTTGCTAAATACTTTAGTTATTTGACATGTAGCGTCGTACTCACTATGGTGTCGGTGGTTGGTAGCGCGATTACCTGATTTGAACCTCAACCATACATTCCTGAAATGAATATGACTGAACGCCGTCGCTCCTGTCGCCGGCGAACTTCAGTGTGTTTTTTCTTATAGCGTTGCCTTCGACAGAAGCTGCCGCATTAAACTGAACAAAACTTGCATAGCGGGGAAATTATATCATAATGTGCGACACACCTTCCGGAGTTTTTGGCACGCGTGCGTTTTGGTATTGACTGCGACGTGAATGAGCTGCCGCGTTGTCTTCAAAAGCAAACAAAGCGTGTGGGATCGCTGACTCGACGATTTTCGCTCCTGCCGGCACTAAAACTTGCCAAACATCAACCACTGGGCTACGCTCCTGCTTAAACAGACTCAACTCGCTTCTAGTTATTGTCCATGCTCTTTTAGGTCTTCCCTAACGTTTGTTCAGAGAGGTTGCAGTGATTGCTGCGTAGTTGACTTTTAACAAGTTTTAGTGCCGGACGATGGCGCTGTAGAGTCGCTGCTGACGAAACGGTATCAGAGCGTTGCCCTGAAATCAGGTTGTACCAAAATTGTTCTTATCGTTTTGACGTGCAAACTCTAGCCGTATGAAATGGAACATGCCCAATGTTTCACAGATCAAGACTTATTCATAAAAATTAGACTTGAGAAAAATTCAAACGTATATGGATTTCACAAACGATTTCAAAAGTCTTCAAAACATGCACCACCTGTGACACGTCACAGGTCACGTGGGTCAGCTCATTTCAAACACACTGCAGCTCGTGCTCAGCAACAGTCTCCAGCACATCGATAATTCTCTGTATGAACTCCTCTGAACGCGACCTCATACCTAACAAATCTGCGTTCTTCCAAAGCTGCCTTCTTCGTGCTCTTCTTTGATATCATCCCTGAATTGCCTGCTGCTTGTCGTCCGTTTGTGATGCCTTAACGAGCTGCAGTTTGGAGGGTGTCATTTACAAGCATCTCCTCCACGTAGATGCAACCCTTTTGCTTGAAACAGAGCTGTAAAATGGCCCTCCAATTTTTCCATATGTTTGTTTGCCAAAACAACCTCATTTTCACCCAGAAATCCTGAAACCCGATGGTTGCCTGGAATGTTGTTTGTAGTCTTTGCCGTTCTTCAATAGCAAAAGACGCAGTTAGTGAAGGGTAATATTCTTTCGTTCTGCATAGATTTTTACCGCTGGTTTCAGTTAAGCGTTCCGACTTCATGTGCGAGCAACCTTTATGTGCCTAAAAATGCTGTGAAACCGTATCCGATTGTTGATTGTAATGTTTTCTTGCCAAAAAACTCATTTTCAAACTAAAAACTCCAAAGCTTCAATTTTTTTTGCACAAAAATTTTTTTGTTCTTGCAAGCTTTGCAACGCAACAAACGTTTTGAAAACATTTAGTGGGAAGCGTGCTAACAGATCTTGACACACTCTTCAAAAACATCAAAAATAGAAACAATTCAAAATCGCGTTTTTTCTCCAAAACTTCAAAATACCAAGGTAGACTTCTCCCACCTCAGTAGATCTCCATGTATCATTATCTTCACTTTTGTTCAACCGTCAGCGATTCGTGACGTTTGAACCAAAATGTGATTTCCTCCCCCTACTCAGGTAGCACTCGTGGGCTGAAAGGGTTTTACGTCAAGTCTCTGTGACTCGCCAGCAGTTCTGTGTTGTTCGCAGATAAACAACGCATCGTTACAATGCAAGTGGTCGAAAAGGAATCTGAGGAGGTATTACGTTATTGCTTGTGAGGCACGTGATTTTAATAAGACCTGTTGATTGTCGGCGCTAAATCTGTTTCTTTTTTAAACATGAAACGCTCTTTTTTATCGAGCGGCAGAGTAAACTCCGTTCACACGAACTTAGGTCCCGGTGGCCTGGGCCAAAAATGCGTAAACCTACTGCCATTATGACGTCATCGACAAAAAAACAAAATCCAAAACTTCCCAATTTTTTAAAAATCGAAAGTACAAGAGTTCCCGCATCTGTAGAGGGTTTGAACAGTACTCTAGCTCAATCAGCTGACGAGTTATTCAGGAAGTTTTGTGGCGACGTCAATGGCGTGGATTTCACGTCGATGTCTGAGCCTTGTAGATTTTGGTCAAGCGACGCGAACGACGCTTGACCAAAATCTACAAGGCTTTTCCTGGGGGCGCCTCGGCAACTTTCTGCGTTAGTTTGGTACCACCCTTGCAAAGTGAAATTTGCGCGAGGTATCAAACCGATATCACCGGAGTAGCGACCTTGTTAACCAGCCACTTCCCTGAACCTCATCTTATTCGAAAAACGTAAGTGCACTCGCTCAGCTGACTTGCAAAAGCTTTTGCGATCTTTTGAAAAATGTTTTTTTGACGAGGTTGTTGCAATCACTGAGAGTCTGCAACGTTTTCTTTCAGACTGCGAGCACAATGTCGTTGGACGAAAGATTGCGACCCAGGTGAGATGCGTTCCCGCGCAAGACAAGCGATGTTCGTGCGCTTTTTGGTCGGCTGAGCTCGTTTACATGCTCTTGTTGCGCAGATCGTCTCGCATCCGGCCCGTGAGCCGCGCTCTGACCTCGAGCGTTCTGACTGACATCAGCATCGGCAAGCGACGTTACAGGCAAACTTTTCCTTTGCTTTTTTGCCGTTTGTTTTCTTTTGATGCTCGTTGTGCTTCTTGGGAAAGTAAGGATGGCATTTGAAACAGGATGCTGCCAGTCGGTAGTTGTGATGGCGTCGCTTTGATTTTCTGAACTGCGCACTTTTTTTTAAGTATTTCTCCCTCGACGCAAATTTGATTAAAGTACTCTTGAACACATTTTTGAGCTACCTCTTGCGACTAATGAAAAAGCTTAAAAATAATCATCGCCCTGTACCGTAAATTCGTTACCTGAACCCGCTTTTAAGCTGTGAAACGCTCTGTTACAAAACGCACCGCGAACGCATTTGCGATCTTAGCATAGTATCAAGACCGATGAGCAACAACATACTTCCCGCATCAATTTCATTAAAAACACCGGGTCCGTTTCTCTCTTGAAACTCTTCAAATTGACGCCTAGTGATGGACTAGTTTTCAAATTTTAAATGAGTTGCGTGGATTCGTTTCTTGGTTACTTCGCCGCGCAAATGGTATTACAACCAGTGCAGAAGCCACGCGTAACCTCTTGCTATTGGAACGACACGAGTAGATTTCCACTCCTTGTCAAATATTGCTTTGGCATCTCTCTCGTACCTTAGTCGGTAACCTTCATTACGCGCAAATGCCATGTTGTGTTGGGAAAGTGTTCCCTTTAAGAGAACCTTACACTGAGCGAGTATTTGTTTCACTGAGCGTGTAATTTCGCAACCGTGCAGATGCACAACCAGTGACGCGTTTTAAGCAGTAAAAGGTCTAGGCCAGGGTTTCTCAACCGGGGCCCTCGCCCCCCCCCCCCCCCTTGGGAGCCAAACACCAAAGTGCAATAATATTAATTATTCGCCAATTAAACTTAAATTTGTGGTTTTCATTATGACGCCACAGACTTCCCTTGTGACAGGTTGTTGTCGAGAGTTGTAATTCGTGGTTAGACAGTTTTAGTCTAGGCATTTTTATTGACGAGCAGGGCCACAAGCCACGAAAGGTTGACAACCACTGGGCTGGGCGATGTATTTACGATATTAAATTCGGAATGTTGCAAGTGCGCAAGAACGGGATTTCTCAGCGCCAATGGTCTGGTGGTGGTGTTGCGCATTTTGCGTACCCAGAGGGAACATTGGTGCTGGACATGTTGCTATCTCGCGCCTGGCGTTTACTTAACCACCCGGCTTGTCACCTGCTGTCCAACCGACGGTTCTTTCCAAACGGCGACAAGAACCTGACGAGCGCAGCATGTGCAAAGAAAAATACGGAGTTAACGGGCTCAGGGCTCGACCAAAGTTTAAGGCGAAGTGTTTTCGATCCGAGAAAGCCAACGTGACTGAGATTGTTGGTGACTTCATCGCGCAGGGAGCTGATCTCGCAGCTGACCGCCGACAAAAGTTCCGACGATCACGAGCTGAGCGTCGCCGCCAACGATATCGTCCAGTCGGTGATCGACGACGCCCTGCGTGTCGTGGAAAAAGTGTACGTCGAGCTTTTTTTTGTGAAATTTCGTTTTTTCGGCAATTTTTTATCGGTGGTTCTTGTTTCGCGTGAAATTTTTACTGCAACATTGCTGTTAGATTCAATCAGTCGGAACTGTAGATTGGGTAACTTTTTTAAAAACTTGATCCAACATAACTGAAAAGCCGGCGGTGGAACATTTGCTTCTGCAGCGCTTTTATCAATTTGCGAAAACCGTTTGATATAATATGATGACGTGCGTTTTTCTTGAAATCGTGACCAATTTCAGACGCACGATTGTTTGGTTTGTCAAAACTGGCAAGAGTCTCGTCAACCAGTCGTGATAGAGATTCTAAGTAGGTCACGCCATCAGATAAAAGTTGTTTTGTCACGGCTTCAATTTCTGATCGATTATGTGTCAAGAAGGGTACGTTCGGCGTGCTCATCAGTAGTTGTCACGTGACTTTAAATCAACTGCAAGATTCCTCATCACCTCGAAGTAAAAATGCGTAGAAATTTGTAAAAACGATTGGTGTTTTTTAATCATTATCATTTTAGAAGCCGATCTAACCGCATAGTTCTTAAAAAAAGTAAAACGCTGCACAGTGAGATTTGTATAAAGTAGGACTGCCCTGCCTTTAACAAATGTTTCTTAATAGCACGACCGCACACGTGTTGATGGGGTCGCCGTCAACAGTGACGGTGTATACTATCGACCAAGACTGGCTCTCTCAAGTCGTTTATTGCGATCGCAGATTTTAAATTCTTTTTCGGTTTGCAGAAATAGCGCAGAAACATCAGGAAGCACCCCGCTCCCCTCTGCCTCTGCTCTTGAAGGTAATCCGCCGATGTGTCAGCTTTCGATTATAGCGCTGTGTGCTTGGCGCAGAATAATTCTGCAGACGAGAACTCGCATTGTTCCAATCGGCGATGCAAGCCGAACTGTGAGACGACTGCAGACCGACTTAAAATCTTAAATCAGAAACGCTGTCTTAGCTTTTGAAAGTTAACTTCAGGCTTAAGGCAAAAAATACTCCGAGGCGATACTTAACTTAAAGTGCTATGTATCAGGCGTTGTGTAGTTTGGCGCTGTTAGTCTTAATCGTGTTTTTCTTCGAAGACTCGGACGGTGTCGCAGCGACTCGGGACAAGTCGGCGTCGGGCAGTGAAGCAGAGCTGGGTGACATGGGGCAAGCCAGGCGCAAGAGCCACATGCTCGCGTACCAGGTATCTCGGCTGCTTTGTTTCGACCAGCTGCGGTAAAGAGAGCTATAGTAGTTTGTAGTCGTTACCAAGATTGTTGCTCCCGTGAGCCTTCGTTTTTCCTGTCATGCACGAAGGTCATCAAGAGCAGTGCGGTGGAAATTTTGAGTTGCATCAGCTAAAGCTTTGCCTTTGTTTTGATGGCCCGAAACGGTTTCTCAAATTTTTCCAATGGTCTCTAAAAAATTGCGTAATGACCGTCAAAATACACTACAATCTCGCTTTATGACCATCTCGGTGCTCAGATGAAGTAGTTACGGTCTCTCATTATGTCTTAGCGGTTAAACCTTAGAAAAACCTTGGCTATGTCGTTGAAACAAGTAAAAGCGCACTGCCTTTGTTTTAAACTCTTTGCTTATCTCAAGCAGACCACACGTGCAGAGTAATGCGTTTTTTGTTAAGTTGCGGTGTCGTTACGCTCAGAGTTGAATTCAGCTGAAATGCATTGAGCTCATCAAATGAACGAAATTCGTTGCAATTTATTAGTCGAGACGAACCACGTGCCTTCAGTAGCGTCCGTTAATATCTACAGTACAATGCTCACGAATCGTTGCGAACTCACGCTTGTGAAAGCGTTCGTTGCTTTCCTCGAAGCAGACATCATGCTGAACAAGTACGACATGAATTCACAATCAATTTCAAAGAAACGTCACTGTAGCCCTCCCCCCTTTGAGTTGGCATGACATATGACGGGCTGCATTCTTTTTCGAGGTGGCTTTTTTTTGTTTACAAAGCATGATATAATAAATATTCCCTCTGAGTGTAAGGTGTGCAAATGCGCACTACCATCACACCATTTGCGCAGTGAAATCTTATTCTCGTTCACTTGCAACATTCCAAAACATTGGAAAAGTACAAAAACAAGAAGCTGTTTGAATTCAATGCGCATTTTGTTCGTATGTTGACAAGATTTTATACTTGTTCTAATAATTCACAAAGTTTGCAATAGATTTAGAACTCTGCAAACTCATCTGCAACTCAGCCTTAAAACATTCATGCTCGCTAAAGCAACTACTTGCTCAGTGTAAAAACTTCTTAAAGGGAACCCTGATGATAATGCAAGTGCGGAGCTGCGAATAAATTTTTTTGTCAGCACGTACATGATTACACGTTGTTCACCTTCACCGGCAACAGCATCTCAAGCATTCGCACGCCGTGGTAGTGCGGATCGCAAGAGTTATGCTGGCTTGCTTCGAAGCGCCTGCAAACAACAGCATACCGTTCGTGGTCAGGCAAAAGATCAGGCGCAGGCCGCTTTCCGTGGAACGGCGTCCGTTCGTTTTTTTGTGGTTTTTCTTATCAACATCCATAAACATTCCGAGGTAAGTTTCCGGGTCTCGGCGACCCGGCGATGTTGCGCACTCCGCCGTCGAACACGAAGCGTCGATTGCTGGCTCGTGTTTGCTTGTCTTTATCTTATCTGACATTCAACCAGGGCCTATCTGGCATGCGGAAAGCGACGTTGGCATTTCACGCTGCAAGCGTTAAACTAGTCAGACTGGTACTTGCAACTGGTGCGAACAGGCTCTTATCTGATGGCGAATGAACCTGGTGCACCAGACGCTGGTCTCGGTTGCTTTGAAATTTGCGTCCAACATACTGGGCTCGATTTTTTCCGGAAACAATAAAGCGAGCCTATTCATCGAAAAGTTCATAAAAGAAAGAATGGGGAGGTTATTACCAGAACTGACCTCGCCGAGAACGGCCAGGCTGGGAAAAACTGAAAAACGAACTGCTTATAATGGCAATCCAAACAGTTTTCTGTTAACTTGAGACGACTTGTGTCAAAGTCATGGCCGTGTTACCTGGCAACCGTTTGCGCAAAACGGCTATGGTTTCTTGCGTTGAGGCTGAGATAGAAATCAGTTTTTTTGTCCTTGAAAGTCTCACCAAACCGCTTTTGCAGTTTTGTTCACGATGTACTTCTAGCGACCTACATCTGCGCGTACCTGGTAGCAGACAGTGGCTGAAACTCAGTCTTTTTGTGATGTTGCTTCAATTTAACTTTCACGGAGCGTTTTGCTGATGCTCGTTTGGGAAAGTTTGTAGATTTTTCTGGGATTCGACCGATGATTTTTTTGTAGATTTCTAGGAAAAGCATTTTGCGGCGAAAGAAATTTCACAATCGAGCCGAAAATTGTTTTCTTTCTGAAACGGTGTAGCTTTCTGTGTGTTCACACGCTATGCCAGTGCTATATCTCTAATATTAGGTATTTCCATTCGGCGCAGAGTTTTAAGTCCGGGTTCGGGCTTAAGTTTGTGAAAATATTTTTTCGCAACGATGGACACTTTTGTCGCCAGTTACTGTTGAAGCAATCGAGTTGATTAAATCTTCAATAAGAACTCATTAATTGTGAATTATTTAGTAATGTTCGCTTTGCTACGTCACCAATGCCCCGTGCTTGCGCATACCGTGACTCATCCGGTGAATTTGGCTTTCGGGCCTAAATCGGGCTTCGAAAATAAACCTCGAGTCATGTGCGGGCTTCAAAATGAGGCCCGTTTACAACTCTGATTCGGCGCCGCAACTTGCCCAAACGACGATAACTTGCTTTCTGTGGCTCGTGGCTGCGGCAACACCGCACCACGTCAGATGCCACACGTCACTGACGAAGACAAATGGGCCGTGCGGATAAAGACGTGGCTGCTGCTGCAGATGTAAAAATTCGGCAAAACTTTACCAATGCAGTTGCACCTTTCGTAAAACGGAAGAGTCCTGCATCACGGCACGTTCCGTAAACGTCTGCATCCGCACGGCTTCGATGCTCAGCTGTCATTGAAACAGGCCGCGCAGATGCTGAATGGTCATCTCAACAAGTTTTAATCAGTCGGTAATGTTCCGACGTTACAGCTGTCGCTCATGCTGTGTCCGGTGGTAGTTCAATGATCGAATCGCGTCATAGTGTTTTTCGACTGCTCACTTAAAAAGATTTCAGGTGCTCCTTTCGTTTTCATCAAGTCCGGCTTTCAGAATTGGTCGTTGCTGCTTGGCCAGGTCTCGCGTATGCCGCCTGCGAGAATCAATAGTTCGTCAATTTCGAAATGCGTCTCTGTATCAACCGTGGTGCAGGAACACACGTTGGAGTCGCACGTGTTTGAAAATAAACACTCAAAGCCGTGGTGTGGCAATTAACCTGCAACTGCGAGCGTCGGCAGGAGAGCAGTGGAGAAAAACGTAACTGCTGGATCTTGATTAGTTCTGGTGAGCTTGTGCGACCCTGGATGTTTACAGGGACTTGACAGTAGTCCGCCCCGTTTGAAATTCCCCTCAAATTCAAAATCATTCGCAGGAGAGCTGCAGTTTTATCGGGCAGTCTGCTTGACTGCGCCACCACGGTTCCTGTCATTTGCACGACAGACTTTTCCTGTTGCATTTACTCAAATCCTGCCACGATTTGCAAGCATTCCCCACGTAAGTCATTCGTTTAGGCAACTGTGCAAATAGAGAAGTTTTCCCTTTGTTACCAACGGGTTCCCTTCGTTGCCAAAGTATTCCCTTCGTTGCCAAAATATTTCCCTTCGTTACCAAAGTATTCCCTTTGTTACCAAAGTATTTCCCTTCGTTACCAAAGTATTCTCTTCATTACCAAAGTATTCCCTTCATTACCAAAGTATTCCTTTCGTTACCAAAGTATTTGCCTTCATTACCAAAGTGTTTCCCTTCGTTACCAAAGTGTTTCCCTTCGTTACCAAAGTATTTCCCTTCGTTACCAAAGTATTCCCTTTGCTACCAACGCATTTCCCTTCGTTACCAAAGTATTCCCTTCGTTACCAAAGTGTTTCCCTTCGTTACCAAAGTGTTTCCCTTGGTTACCAAAGTCTTTCCCTTCGTTACCAAAGTATTTCCCTTCGTTACCAAAGTATTTCCCTTCGTTACCAAAGTATTTCCCTTCGTTACCAAAGTATTCCCTTCGCTACCGACGTATTCCCTTTGTTCCAGGATTCTTTCGACGCAAAGCGCGTGCACTACGCTCTCCGCTCGATTCTGGTTCTGCTGCAAAACAACCCGACCCTTTTCACGTATTCCGCGTCGACAACTTTAATGGTGTCTCAGCCTTCCCAAGCCGGCCACCCCAGTGCTCAGGTAGACGTTGGGATTGGCGACAGTTGTTCAAACCAAGCCTGTTGTTCATTGTGACGCAGCGGCCTTCCAATGTTATGACGTGGTGAACGATTTTGACTGAAAACGTTTAAGCCAATGGTTTCCAACCTTATTTGGGCAGCGGCACACTTCGCAACTCAATGTTGTTCACGCGGCACACCGAAGCTAATGACTGAAACGCAGGAACATTCTTGTCAGAAGAGTCGCATAAAATAGATTCAACAATTTCGCGGCGTACCTGGGATTGTGTCACGTCACACCAGTGCGGCAAACCGGTTGGAAAGCGCTGATTCAAAGCTGTACGCACACGGCATGCTTCTTGTGCGGTGCGTTTGGCATGTCGGCGACTGGTGCGGTGACCTCAGTGCGGTTGAGTGCGCACACGTCTGCGCATGAAGCGGTGCGTTCATTGCGCACGGCTCGGCTAAACGGATTACTGAAACCCCAGAGTCGGAGATGAGGTTATGCTGCTGCAGTGCAGCACTGTGTTTTACCTAAGTTCTGTCATCGCATTTGACATATTGTTAAGGTGTTATTAATTTTGTACACCATACTGTTGAACAAAGCTGCACAAGACCTGTTGCGGTACACTGCACAAAGCTTTGAAATGACTGGTGAAAGGATCACTGCAAATTAGTTAAATCATCACTTCAAATCAAACGCAAATTGCCAAATTTTACTTTGTGCATTACCTCACAAATTGTTAAAAAGAAGTAGTGAGAGTGCTGTCCACATGTCACAAGAACACAGTGTTACATTACTAAAAATTTGCATGATTTGTTGCTATAATGGATTGAACGAGATTTGTGTAGGCCTACCTCCACTGTCATTAAGACATTGCTTTAAACCATTAAAGGAGCATGGACAATAGGAACAATTAATGTCACACACAATCCTATAACAAAAACATCAGCAATGGAATAAACAACAGTAGCCTTAAATTTGCTTTTGTAAGACAGCAAAACATTTGATCATCAGTTGGCAAAATCTGTGGTGTTTTCCGAAATGTTATCCTTTATTTTATCATTCTTGTGCTCCATAAGTCTCCATAAGTGGCAAATTATGTAGCAAGGGTTTTGCCTGAACAAGACTCATCAACTGCTCATTGAAAGTCACACATCTTACTTTCAATTACAGTTTCAAGCAACCTACTGCAAAAAATACATTTAAATTTGGCATGACCTTGCCCAACAGCTAGAATGACCTACAGTACAGTAATTGACACAATATGTCGCACAAACTACTACTTGCTTGCGACAAACACTGCAAGCCTATCAGGTAGAGTAGGACGGGTCATGTAGGCCTAAACAGTACAGCGGTTAGTAGCCTACTATGTGATTGTAACTCCACGGTGTAGGAAAGCTCGATGATAAATCGATCTTTTGCAAATCTAGTGTGTTTCAGATAACAACAAACGATTAGCAATTGTTCTGTGAACGTGCTTCATCCTTTTCTTCACCTTAATAAAAAACAGTGTCTGTGATCACATCACCGCTCTTTCCCGAACCCAGAGCAGTGAGTCTGATGCGTCAACATAAAAACAGGTTCTACTCGAACGCAGACCAGGGCGCATGCATCAGAAAAGGACGTGACGTCACAAAATCAGACGCATGCGCCCAAACAACGCACAAGACGCATGCCGTGTGCGTATAACTTTAATAGCTGCTTGTACCGTCGACGTGCTCACGTAAACCCTGGCCTAAATCTTCTCTGTGCATGTCCAGTGCGAAATAGCCCCTTCTGCATTCGCATCACAAAGGTCAAGTTGGCGCAGTGTTGACAATGTTGAAAGGCTTACTTTGTGAACGACGTGGTTGTAAACTTGCTGTCAAGTGACCGTAGCGTTGTGCCGATGATTTTTGTCGTTACCAGAACTCGCTGAGGCCCTTGTACGCCTCCCTCGGTGATTGCTGGCTTGTACGACGTGTATTAGCGCATAGATTGGATGCGTTTGCAAACGATCCTTTAGTTTGTTCATTTTTCAGGCTGTTGTTTGTGATAGTTGGAAAAGAAATGTCATTGTATATATTTGGCAATAACTGTAGCGACTTCAAATCCATTGTGTAATTTGACGATAATGGTGATGAAAACGCGATTTTGGCCTTACAAGCGATTGACCACTAGCATGCCACTACCTACGTCCATTGAATGGAACGTTGGACTCCCTATCAGTTTGCAGAGATGAGCACGGATCAGGACTGGATCAGGACTGAAGCCAATTTTGGCCGGATCAGGACTGGATCGAATTGCAATTTTTTTGAAAATTGGCGGATCAGGACTGGATCGGACTGAGAAAATTTGTTGTTTTGATGTGATTATTCTAACCACATCAAGCATGTTAGTTGTAATGTGATTTTGCAGATTGGTTAAATGGTAATGTATATTTTGCTATCAATGGCAAAAGCTCTGCTGGGACGATTTTTCTGTGCATCCATCTTTGTCCAGACTCCACATATAGTGTTGAGTTCGTAATACTAGCAACGAGGTGAACGTAGTCAAGGTGTTAGTGTCTATGCCTGCTGTGAATGTGTTCAATAGTTCTGCTCTCACCCTTTGCTTTGGCTTATCTGGTAAAGATCACACCTTCAATGGGAGAGATTTGTATGTACTCTTGGAAAAGATTCAGGTTTAGGGTTTAGTTTTAGGGTGTTGTTTGGCTTTTGTGTTTAAGTTATGGGTTAAACTTTTCGGTTTAGGTTTTGGGTCCAGGTCCAGTGTTTTAGGCCATGTGACAGAGACCAGCATGCGCTAACCCAAGTGCATCATCCTTGTCACTTGACCAATTCTACCAATTGGGTTCACCTAATGGCAAATAACTCCAGCAGTGCTTTTTCCTCTGATGGCAAAATAAACACTGCCTTATTAAATTTTGGAAATGGCAGAGGATGTGTCCATTTTGCCTCATGAGGCAAATAAAATACATGGTTTTATATGGGCGGATCAGGACTGGATCGGACTGATGATTTTCAAAAGTTTTGCAGATCAGGACTGGATCGGATTCAACTTTTGCAGATCAGGACTGGACTCGGACTGAAAAATTTCACAGTTCGCTCATCTCTGTCAGTTTGCTAAGCTCTCCTCTCACTTTTGCAGGAGCTTTTCTCACGTCATCAGCAGTCGACTGACGGTCGGCAGTTTGACGATGACGTCACTTGCCGCTCGCACAACGTCATGATCATCGAAGTGTTGTTCGCCGTTTGTCTACGCTATCTCAGGTAAAGCTCGGATGCATGGCAATCATATGTTTGAGTGCATTTGACCAAAGATGCATAATAGACAGGGACAAAACTGTCAAGAACAAGCCGATAAAACGAAAATTTAACATAAAAACACCTTGTTTTTCCCACGTCTCTACCTTCTGGCACGTGTCCTCATCATTCTTCTGCGTGGATTTAGAGGTACCTTTTTTGTGTGTCCGTAAAAAATCTCAATCTTCCCCCCAGTTCGGCCGCGATTCTTTGTTCCGTTTTCCTTCGTCCGCAGGTCGTGGCATCCGGACACGGACGGCACCCTCTCCCTGCACGACGCCCGCTCCACCGCCTCCAAGCTGCTGGTGGCGCTGGTCGATCAGCTGACCGTGCTCACTGCCGAGAACGGCCTCGCGTTCAATCACATGATCTCCGCTTCGCCGGCGTCGTCATGGCAACAGTTCGGCCCGTTCGTCTCGTCGATCCTGAGCAAGTATCGCGTGTGCGAGATCGCCATGAACGCGCTCTCCTCCACTGTGCTCGCCTTGCACGTGAGTGAACGCAACGCTGTTTAAAGAGGTCTTGAAATAATTTTGTGAAATGACCTTAGCGTCGTGGACGCAAGATCGTTCGCATTGTTGTTTGAATTGTGTTGTTTGAACCGTAGAGCGCCAGCAAAAGGTTTAGATAACGAAAATTTGTGTAAAAACTATCGAATTGAAAAAAATTGGATTTGAGGTTCCCTGCAACCGTTGTACACATTTTGTGTATTTGACAAAGTTATGCAGGCTGGAAAGGGTTCTAGGATTTGATCTTCGTCAAGAAGCCAATTTGCGTTGACTTCAGATATATCTTCCAGATTTGTATGGTTGATTTTGCAAGCTGTACCTCATTCACTATTATAGAACGAACAAACATATATGCACAATTTTCCGCCTTGGCATTGTTCTCCGTTACGCTGAATTGTAAATGTAACAACATTTTCACCAAGTCGGAGATACAATTGTATCTCGTATTCTCGGCAAAACAACCGAATCGTAAAGAATCTTCAGAAATAAGACTGCTGTGTTAAACAAATCAACAAAGACGATTCATCTCTTGTTCTGTTGATCGCAGATTTATGCTGGAATTGTTTACCTAGTTTACTTACATTCTTTCTGCGGTTGTGGTATGGTGCAGGCTGCTGAAAAGCTTGTGGTTGTCCTTGAAATAGCTTTTGCATAGTGTATCTTACACGTTGCAGACCGCGCGGTTTAACATTTTACTTCGGGCTTGGTTTTTACCTGTTGAGGTTTCGCCTTTGTGTTTGTGCTGCGTTTGCACTTGCAGTAGCGGGCTGTTGTATTTTATTACCTCTTGCGGTTGCAGGTCAGGCCTGAATCAAGCAAACACTCGGAAGCCGCTTCCCAGCGATGTCTTACCAGGTGAGCGTTGTAGATTGAAACGGGCATTCAACACTGTGAGCGTCTGTAATGTGCTGGGCAAAAGCGGATCCGATTTCGTTTATTCGCTTCTGTCTTCTTCGTTTCTGCAGTTTCGAAACGGAGTTTTCTGAATTTGGGTCTTAATGGAGCAAAGCAGTTTAAAAAAAAATATATATATATATCAATTATTCCGATGTTTGCCCTGAATTGATGAGGTGTGAAGAAGTTGACAAGTTGCGAAGTTCTGTTGCCGCATAAAAAAAGGCAAAGCAAACCAAAGTTCCGTCAGGGCTATGGAGCCGAAGCCCAAGCAATCCCTGACTACTATAGCCGGAGCCAAAAAAATCACATGTCTGGAGCCGGAGCCTGAAATGTGAGTTCGGGCTCCACAGCCCTGGTTCCCATAAAAAAGGAGAGCATTAAAATATTTGGTTTTCGTTGGCGAGTCGGAGTTGACGCAATAGTGTCTGATTGCAAAATAACTTTAAAAACAGTGCCTTCTGCTAACAAACGCATGAAATCTGGAATTTGGCTACTTTCGCTTCGCAGCAGGTTGCGAAAGTACGCTGCCAAATAACCCATCTGTCCCATTTCAATATTGGCAGACAGACGCTGCCACTAGGCTATCTTGTTCTTTAGGAATGTCGAGATGGACATCCGACACGATGGACAAGGTCTTGGCTTCGCGATTGTTATCAGTTTACCGTCAAACGATATACAACAAACTATCGTATGGATCTATTAAAATTTTTCGAAAGATGTCACCGGCAACAGCGTTCTTGAGTAACTGCCATATTTTTGTCCAACGACACCGGGAAAAAATAGTCCTTCGCGAATGCTTGGGCACGCAATTCCTGCGCGTTCGGGTACCGGAGCGTGTTGGTAGTTTTACTTCGCTACAAGCAGCTGTTGACCCTACATTTATACCTTGTCCGAGCCGAACACCATAACTTCGGGTGTCAAGGTTTGCAACCCGATATATTGTTGCCTTGTCACCGCAGGCGTGGTCTGATGTCAATGGACGAAATCGAGGCCGGTTTTTGGTGGTGCGGCGGCGACGCCGACTCGATCCAAGCCTTCCAGTCCGATCTTCTCGCGCTCGTTCGGTCACTCGTTCTGTTCGAGCATCGTTCGCTTGATGCGGACCTCCCACCCGCAGTCAGAGGTATGCCCCTTTTATCTGACTTAGTTGGTGAAGAACTTAACCTGATCTCGAAACGTTCAAAGTTGCCAGGTGCTCAGCTGAAATCGTTACAAACTAGAAGCGTAGTTTCCGTGGAAACACGCTGTAATGTGTATAAAACAGGTAAGTGTGAAAACTTTCAGTTTCCAGCTGTTAAGTTTCCTCGGTTCGTTTAAATCTCAAGTTGCATTGAAAGAACGTGGGAACACTGTTTTTTCGTGTGCTGCTTCATAATAGGTGGAAGTGTCTTTGCGGCTTCCACTCAAAACAATTCCCAATATCGAGAGCGAACCGTTGGCGAAATGGAGCGAAAAATTTGTTTAGGAATTTTCGAAAGCATTGTTCGCTTCCAGTCAATCCCTGTTTCCTCCGTTGATCCAATGTTCACGTTTTTCTCTGCGACACACACTCTCCAAAGTCGCCGGGGATTTTTCGCAGGGCCAAGCTTTATTTCGTCTCGCGGACGTTCGTAATTTATTTGTTGTGTTCATTTTGAAAACCAGCAAGTTGAAACGTCAGCTCGTTGTCCTCCCTCATTTTGCAACCGCTGTGTCGTGCGCCCTGAGCATGATGCGAGGCAGCAATTATTTGACCATTGTGTGGCACGACATCAGGTCATACGAAAAACTTGGGCACGAATTCCCATTCGAGTTGGACATCGCTGCGTTAAAGTTTGGCTTGCGCCTGGAAGCAGCGGGGACATTCACAAACAAGAAAATGAACAGCATCGAAAACCGTAGGTTTTTCCGGGAGCGAAAATACTTGACTTTAATAGACCTGAAGGCCATGTTGACGCAAGAAGGCCACACAGAGTGGCGACTGTTCGTGGCATTCTCTTGAAAGGTTTTGCACTTCGTTCGACCGTACATTTTATCCTCTAGATGTCTCTGATTGTTGGCCTGTCAAATCAGTCACAAGACAGTTGAGATCTTATCCTTGCGACGATCATTCGTCGCGGGCAACTTCCTGGAAAATAGCGCTGCTCTAATGCTATTGCAAGGTCGTCGATAAAACCAATGGGTTAATTATTGGTATTTTATGTAGAAACGTTTTACTTTTTCCAAAACAGGTTCTTCAATTTTGACTTTCAAGGTTTTCGCCTGTTCTGCGCACTTGCGAGCGCATTTCAGAAGTTGACCTCATCTTTGTGAGTTGGTCGTTTTGTAAGTCTTAACTTCGTCCACTGTCCCTAGTCAAAAATAAAAGTTCACAACTTAAAAGCCGCGCGACACTTTTTTTCCGCAACCCGCAAAGGTTTGCTTTTGTAAGCAACGTCGTCACCGGTCGTTTGCGCGGCGTTCCAAGGAAAAACCCACCGCAGCTTTTCATCTGCGATACACAACATGCCCTGACAGGCAATTTGAGTTTGATTTGGTCGTGGCATTTCAAGTTAGCTTGCTGAATGTGCGCGTGGTCCACTGTGAAAACAAACCTTTATTGCAGACGATCACATTTTCTCTTATTTTGATTTTTTGCGATGAAGCCGCAGTATTTATTGTTCCTTGCTTCGCGGTTTGAGCGAGAAGACCACGCTGTTTCTCAAATATCTGCCATGTCCATATGATATGACTGCAACCACTGTGTATCAGGCAGTGACATGCCTTTTGCTGACAGCATCTGATAGCAGCAGTGCAGTTATGCGCGATTTCAAGGTGACGAGACCGGCCCATTAAGCCACGAAATATGTGACGGAAGGTAATTCCCAGGCAAAATTTCAAAGTATGCGGTCAAAGCTCCTCCGGCCATCTTTCAATCTACACTTTTGTGTTATGTCACTTGCCTTGTTAAGGACCGTCCAGTCACCTAGCCTGGCTGCATACGTTATTGTTGCTGTCGCGTCATAGTGAAGTATAAAAACAAACAGTCAGCAAACCGGTCCCTTCTCTCGTGCATCGGATGGAACGAATCGTTCGCACCAAAACGCAGCTTAAGATTTCCGTCATTTTGCGGTCGACTTCGCCACCGAACCATTCTCCCGCACTCCGACCAACGCTGCCCAATAAATGGCAGCATCATAGAAAGCTGTGCGAATCTTATTAACGTTCGGCCCATGACGGTGTTAAATCGAAAAAATCTGTAATTATCAGTGGCCTTTCAATCAAATCTTTTTGTTTTACGCGAAGTTCGTTTCTTTGCGATAGGAACGAGAAATTGGAAACGGTTCAGCCATCCTTGCGCAAGGCTAAACGCTCGTACTTTCGCCTCTGTTTGGTGGCTTGTTCGTTTACTTTTGGTTCGACCTTGTGTTGCGAAGCGCGGTATGCTTGATGGTGGGAAACTTGGACTTGCAATTCACCGCTTCCGAAACAGCTCTCAACGCTGCAGCTTTCACTCGTTAACGGGCGAAAAATACTTGACCGCAATCAGAGAACGATCATTGATTTCGAGCCTTAGCCGACAAAAAGTAAACACAATTAACAGCGAAACGAAATCGCCGACTTAGTAAAGTTCAGTCCAGTGTGGACATTTTTGCTCGATCTTCAGTAAAAACAGCATCTTCGTGAACTACTGATTCGAAAATTTGTGCGTAAAGCTTCGTCGGCGATCGTTGTCATCAGATTTATCGTTTCATTTTGGTGGTCGTGGTTCGAAGTAAAATACTTAACAACTTTAGAAAAGCATGTTTCCATGGAGAAAACATGTTGCTGGACCGGCATACGAGCGCTTTTCACATATTTTTATGTTGATGCGTCATAATGATCGTCACTCCCGACAAATGCGACGTTTCTTCGCTCGTGCCCTGTGACGTCAAGTTTCTCCCGTCGCAAATATCAAGTGCAATTGAAATTCTTTGCTTCGTCGTGAAATAGAAGAGCCGTTCTGGTGCTCATTTCGTTTTCTGTATCTTTTCGGTGCTGATGTCCAAAACAATAAACATTGCACGAGATAATATGACGATGTCGCCGTCGGTGAACGTATCTGCCGCCGTAAAATGTATCTATCACGTGGTTAATCTAATAACTACGGTCGCTTTGAAATGAACGAGTCACAGTGAATCATCAAAATTTATTCTGAACTGCGATCTACCGGTGTTTGACACTGGCGTTGCCTGACACACGTGGCATCTGCAAGCCGCTTCGACTGACCGGCGTAACCATCTGATTAAACTCAGAGCGCTGTGATAATAATTAATCAAAGGTTATTTTCTACTTACCTCTTGCGAAATATCCTGGAAGTGGAATTTTTCTACAGACTATCCGGCCCTTAGTTACAGACATTCCAGGCTCGTGCTTGTGGGGAGGATGTACTCATAAATACTGTGAATGATGAAACTGGTCGCAAACACTGGTAAACAATGGCGTCTTAGTTTAAGCTATGTTCTGGTCACGTGACCCGCAACTGCGATAGCAGCCTCCAGACAAAAAAAATACTGCAACCAGCGTTCAACCACGCTTTCAAACTAAAACTGCGGTTATCGGTTGCAGAAAATTGTCGAAAACTGTTTGTTATTGCTTTGCGCTTGAATTTGTTAGTGCAGTGCTCCCCAACCTTTTACAGCTTGCGACCCACTTAGACTGAATCTTTTAGACCCACCATGAGATATTACGGTAAAACGACAGCGAAAAAATTGTAATATGAGAGACAAAATAGCGACAACACAAACAAATTACTGTTTTAACGGAAACTTGATCTTGGTTATTGCATATGATGAAAAGATTAAAGAAATAAAAAAGTGGGCTAAATTTAAAGAAACGTTTTAGTTAAATGCGCTACCGGCGAATTGCAAAATTTTAAAATGCTTCGCCGCCCTCCTGGAAGAACTTTGCGTCCCACTGGTTGGCAAGCGCTGGCTTCCTGTTCCGCGTTTACACTGCGAACGTTTGGTGTTATGCACTGCGAACATCGGAATCCTGAAGTTTCTTTCTAAGGTACAGTTTCCGCGGCAGCAACACATACCAATGTGCAGCAGTGCATAGCGCAAGAGTCCGGCATGCAGCATACCACAACAAACAAATCAGGCAACGTCGTGGTTTGAATTACTTAGCGAAGTAATCGTTGCATGACTCAAGAGCCACACCCCACTGATCGTTATCCCAAAGTCTAAATTGTACATCCTGCTTAAATTCCGCCACGTTCAGCGGAACCATGCTGCGTTAACTTGTATTTGATCGCTGTCAAGTAATTGCCGCTGGCAGAGGTCACTTTATTAAGTTGGCACAGGAGTCATTCAGCAATCTTTACTGCTAGATACATGTTAAAGTGCATGCGACAAATTGACCCGAGTGACATGTAAAATGTACACAGCAGCATGTGTGTGACGTAACACGTAACATGGACTCTTGCTTCACGTAGAGCTCTGCTTAACAGCTTCCATTATGCGAGTGCTGTGCCCTGTGGCAAATTTGTGTCGAAAAAAATTTGTTTGCAGCTTCGTTGGCTGATTCCTTCACCCGCTTGACACTGTGCTTATCCTGTGTAATTGTGTTGATTTGGTCGCCATTCTGCTTGACTTGGTCACGTGACCGTGAAATAGCCGTTTCCCCAATTTTTTTTGTCCTGATTCGCCTTACGCGTGTAGTGTCGTCTTCTAAAGCTTGTTCAACGCTTGCATGCAGTCGGCAAATATGCTACCGCGCTCCTACGTCACTTGCATGTTGCATGGCAGCAATGTTCCGCGATCGCCTTTAGCGCTGTTAACGCGACTCAGGTGGTGACGCCTCAATCCCGATCCAACCTGTCTTGGCGGCAGGTGCTTTAGACAACTCCGTAATCTTCTGCGTACTTGTGTCGCACTGCAGTTTTGTTTCTCGGTCGTTAATGACGAGGCATTCGTACTGCTGGCTTTTTTTGTGTCATAATACTCATCACTACTTGTATGCGTGTTTTTTTTATGTGCATCAATGGTCATAACCGCTTTATAAGTTGTGAGTATTTGCCTTCCAACAATCTTGCAACTCTTCAAGCACGAGTGTTAACTGTTCTACTGTTTCCATTCACATTGCATAAAGTTGTCTAATCTTCACTCCATTCGTTTATTAACAAAATAGGTATACTGAACATTCGGCAGGAAATTCACACCAGCTAATGCGCAAAGCACCACCAACCATGGGCGCCGGAAGGATTGTTTCCAGGGGGGAAAATAGTGGAGTTTCCAGGGTAACCAAAAGGATTTTTCCGTGGGGCAGAAGTGATAAAATTTCATTATACCCACTCGAAACTAAGAAAACAACCGTTTAATACAGAAAATTTAATAGGGAAATGTCAAAATTCAAAATCCACGGGGCCAAGGCCCCCCTGTCCCCCCTTCCGTCGCCCATGCCACCAACACGGCCATAATGCAGATATGTGTGAAAAAAAGTAATAGTGTTGGCATCACGCAATTAGGTGTTGGCATCACGCGATTAGAGTTCTGACAAACCTGCGAAGTACGTTTCATAATAATATTATTGAAGACTGTGCAAATATAAACCCAACGAAACAACTACGGATAACAAGTGCATTCAACAATCGCCATCAAAGCAGCAAAATACTCAGCACCCGGGGAGCTCTATGTACAACTTCTTATCCGTGCCGGCTGCCGTGAGGTACTTTTAAATAGTCTCACTGCGGTAAACACTGGTTGGATTAAGGGTGGCTTTTCAGTGACATGCAAGTCGACGAAAGGTTCAGCCTGCGACCACACACGGCGATTCCTTACCACCTCGCAATTGTAAGTTTTCCCAGCGGCAACGCTACAAGTTGCGCGTTCGGGTCTAATTTGAAGCGCGTCCGTCTGAGCGCCGCTGACCAACCGGTTTCAACATTTCCACGACCCTGTGATGCTTGCGTGCCTGTCTTGTGACCTTGAACTCGTGCCTTGGTTTCCGTGCAAGCAGGATTAGCTTTTCGTCCTTTCTCGGTCGTGCCCGCACGATCTTGAAGCAACGGACCGGCGCCGTTTTGCACAGCAGCGGCTCGCTTCTGGAAGTTTCCGGACGCGCTCCCCGGGCTGCCTCGGGTCTTTTGTGGTCGCACCACACCAGTGCGATCAAATTAGAACAATCGACGAGTTGCAGACGTAGGTGAAGCAGAAGCGACACAGTCCGACCATCATCTCTCGAAGACGGGGCATGCGTGGAGACGGCTTTTTAAGTTCTGAAAAAAGCGAAAGAGTCCGTGGTTCATTCATGGCGCACTCCAGAGGTCGTTCTATAGACCTTTGCATGCGAAATCAGGCCGAAACAATGTTTTATTATAAATTTGACTTGTTACAATGTTAAAGTGATGTGAATGAACGTGCGGCAGCGAATTAAAATACTGTATCTTGCCATCAGTTTTTTAAAGACATTCATGAACTGTACGTTTAAGCAATGTGCATGTATCGGCATTGTAGTTAGAACGCCTCTTGCTACACATAGTGAACGTTTGTACAATCACCCGTCAATGCTGACTACGCTTTGCGTTCGCACCTTCAGCCGATTTTATGAAACGAGATCTGGTTAAGTCGGCGCAAACGTTTATGAAAATGCGAACTTACGGATATGGTTGCATCCGTAAAAGTTGGTCGTGACGCCGCACATCCGGTGTCGCCTGCACAGATCGATCTTGAGCTTTGCTTGGCGCTTATCGTCAGTCTGCGTAGTTGTTGGCGGGTTCGTCGTTGGCTTGGCGCTCTCTTTCGTCAGAGCAGTGGGTGTCACGAACTCTTTCTGCACCGAAGGCTCTTTCTCGACCTGCACTTGCTTGTGCTCTTTCAGATCCTTGTTCGTACCGAAAGACTCGAGGATTTCGTCGAACTGCAAAATAGGATCCTCGTTAAAATGATAGGAGCTGCATGAAGCGAGGCTGCAATTCACTTCGGTTTGACTGTCGTTGTCTGTTAGTAAAGTAAAAGCGCATCGGGCTTTCGAATGCCATTCACCTTGGCACGTATCGGCGTTTAATCATGGCATATTCGAAAACAACGAGATAGCTGCACATAATTAGGTAGGTGGGGCATAGCGAGAAGCGAGAAGATGCAAGGGTGAACTCACTGTTTGAGTCGTTGGGGTACAGTCCGGCATCACTCCGCCCCACTTTCCAGTTTTCTTGCAAACCATCTCCGACTTTCGTTTCAAATGAAGCGGATCCGTCGGACACGAGTAGGATATCAGACACTTGGTGTCGACCTTGGCCGTCTTTCCGTTGTCTGAGGTCGAGCCGCAGGTCATGTTGTAGGGGAAGGTCCACTGTTGCGCTGGTTCTCTCAGGTCTTGAAGCTTGCACGTGATCAGTTGACTGTCTGCGCGCAAATCGAAACATGAAGTTAATAATTGTGCCATATTTCTTTGATGCTGCAGAGCAAACGACGCCAAGTGTCAAGTAGTTAGTGAGCAAATTGTTAATACTGCGTTTCGCGTTCGACAGTAGCTCGTAGCAATTTTTACCATTGATCTGTCTTCTGATTCAATCTATGCATTGACGCAACAGTTATGTGCATGAAAGCGGATGTTACGTGCTGTCGATCAGTGAAGCCCAACATAATTCCAGTTGCACTTCTTCAGTATTACCACTTAACGACATTCTTTCGAAGGCACGCAAGTGGTCGCAGCAGAGCAACAAGCACAACTTGCTATGGCGCGTCAAAATAAAGTTCTGCTGGCTGAGAGTCATGTCTCACTGTCCGATACTCTCTGGATTGGTTTACGGTGGTGCGCAATCTAATAGTCTATGGCTGGCGCAATGTTATCTCACAACATTATCTCAGCCCGATTCGTTGCGCCATTCGAATAAAGTTACAGTGAAGGGGTCTTTTCCGAGGTAACGGCAGTTAGCGACGTTGCTCAGGCGATGTAGCGCGGACGTGTGCACTGAAAATATTTTCCTCTGGGATATTTTGAACATTAGTGATGATTTTTTTTGCAACAGTGGCATTCGACAGTGGCAATTACATAAACTGATGCCAATCAAATTTCAGGAAAACGCTTGTTTTCATCGCTTGACGCCTGATGAAGTTACAGAAACGCCTGTAATGCTGGTGGTGCGAGAAAAAAACGGCAGATGGCGTTCGTTATCTTTCGGCGCCTTCGTTGGCGTCGTATCACGAGAATTGCGCGTCGTCAACATGGTTTTATCTAAAACTTCCGCCGACGTTCTGTCGCAGCGATACAGTCGTCGCCAGAGTCACGGCAACTACCGTGAACAAAATGCCGTTCTCGTCGCTGCCTTTCTTGCAAGTCGTGACGCTGCGGTCGGCGCGAGAGTTTTTTCTCAACACCTGTTTTGGTGTCGCTTCAGTGTTATCTCTCCAAAAACAACAAATCGGATCTTTTTCGTATCACGCACCCTTCGGATTTTTCGTTACAGGGCAGTTCGTCGCATGAAAACAAATTGACGCCCTCTCGTTGCCACGCAACGCGCTCGGAGCAACTGCCACATTTCGTTTTGTTAAAAGTTGCCGGCTTCAGTTTTTTTTACAATGCATTTTCTTACTTGTGATCCGCTGCAAGAGTTCGGTCAGCGAGAGGTAGTATCCGTCAACAATGCAGGCGAACAGCGCCAGCGCGACCACAATCACTTTCATGTTTGAACTTGGAACTTATATTTCAACAGTTCACACCAAACCCTTGCCGCTCTGCAATACACGACACAGGCTTAGAACATTCCACCTTCGCTTTTTTTCGTTCGTTACGTGAGCACTTGATCTTAAGATAATTTCTGCAGCGCAGCTAACCGTTTGATTTCACAGTGTCGCTAAGAAACTTCTTTCTTTCGGGGAAAGCTTTCTCTTTATTCCCCAACGTGACTTCGACTGCAACACTTTGCATAACAACCGCTATCCTCTCTCCACCGTTCTTGCCTGATCTTTAAGTAACTGTGCTCATTAAGTGAACCTCGAGTGTTGACATTGTGGTGCCTCTTTCGTTTCAAGTAGCGGTTCTAACCAAAGTGAGCCCTGTCAGTCTTTCTGTTAATATACAGCAGGCTTAGTCATCATGCCTTTTTCGCTGCTCAAACCATCGACGACGTCAAGCGCATGCACGATTCCTGGCTCCCGGCATAAATATTTTTTCGATGCGGCGCAGTGATTAACGGTACTGCAATCTAGAGAATGCAACACTCACGTCTGTCGTGATACCGCAAAGTAGTGAGCGCGACACTGGCTCCGTTTTCATGTGGTGCAAGTCACCTCGCAGCATTACAAAGCATGTGTTATTTTCTCGGTCGCCGCTCGTCGAAACGGAAAAATGCAGTATTTTAATCATTTGGCATTGTTTGGAAACAATCCAAAATTTTATGGAATTACTTCGAATACGTCAGCGCACTGGCAAAACAAACTTTTGGAGTTGATTCGGAGCCTAACTTCACATTTGAGACTACGTAAAACCTCTGTGGAATGCTCAGCAGTTACGGTGCATTGCATAGACACTAGACCCGAGTTCATTATGGACGTCGGAAGGATTTTTGCCAGTGGGGGGGGGATAGTGGACTTTTCCAGGGGGAGCAAAAAAGATTTCAGAGGGGGAAGTGGTAAAATTTCATTTTACCCACCCGCAACTAAGAAAACGACCTTTTTTGCTAAAAATTTAATAAGAAAATTTCAAATTCCAGGGGGAGCGAAGGCCCCCTTCTTCCGACGCCCATGCACTGAACGGGTTGTGAATAAAAATTTGAAAACAGTCACACGCACATTCTGCCAGTCCAGAGCAGCGAATGGAAGTGATCAAAAATCTGGCGGTCAGCAGATAAGTTAGGTGCGTGTGGTCCGGACAACACCACGTTGCAACGTTTCCTGCGAAAACTGTTTTCGATACTGTTACAGCTTGAATAAACAGTTGAGCTGTTTCTCTTGGAACGGTCCGTTATTATGATTTTGTTTAATACTGGGGGTTCAAAGCAGCAGTTTATTTATCAGACTTGCTTTTATCCATAACGGAATGTTGCTTAACCGTGGGAAATGCTGTTGAAACATGACAACAAAGTGCACCCGGCTGGTGCCAGGTACTGTTTTGTGGGTTTGCACCTATAGGTACGAACACGTATGAGCTCTGCGTTTAATCGCTCGAGCCGTTCATTCTTTCCACTCCAGCAAAGCTACACTTTTTTATTTGTGAGGACGATGGGCACGAATTTCAGCCGAGTTTAGTTCTTCCCGGATGTTATCGGTTTGTTGCGATTTACGACCAGTGCACCGAGATTGTTGTCCTTGATTCGGCAAAAGGTTTGACGATGTCGTCCGTATCTTCAAACATACCGTTATAACGAGTCAAACAGAATAATCGACGTCACACAAATATAAACATGTACTTTTTACGGAAGCGTAAGCCGCCTCGGCAAAGTGCAAGCGGATTCGCGCTTTTTCGTTGCCAGTGCGAACAATATGCACAGTTTAGTCGGTGTCCTGTTGACGTCGGTAGTTAACCCGGAGCTCGCGTTACGTTCTTGCTGCCTCGTAATTTTCAGAAGCGGCACCACAGAAAAGACGCGCGCGAGATACCTGCAGCTCTCTGCCGCTGAACCCACCTGATTCACTCTATGACGACAATCGCTCCTTCTTTTTACAAATTCTATGCTCTTTATATGGATGCATTTACTTGGCCCGCAGCAGGCTCTGTGACGTAATAATCCTGACCCTGTGTGACGTGAAAGGTTTGTTTTGTCACAGCGAACTTTTTGCGACGAAGCGATCGTCTGAGAATCAAGTAACAGTAGGCGTGTTGCTTGTAGCGAGTAAGTCTTCCACCCACTCAGCATTTCGCTCCGAGATTTTTTCCTCCCAAACCTTGCGGTGCTACGATGTCCGTAAAACTCCTGGCGCTCAACAATGTCACGCCGATGCAACGTTAATGTTCCCGGCCGGCGAAATCGACACCGTGTACGGATGTTGTTCGGGATTTTTTCAGGGATTGCGACACAATGTTACTGTTATACGCCAGACCCTTTGTGCCATGCACGCCTGCAGCGTATTTCTGTTAAGAGAAAAGCTTCCTTTGATAAGTGAAGTCCCGTTGGAGTCATCACTGAGTATGAATATCTTTTTCGACTACCGTGATCATCGTTTGCTTTCATCAACTTAGATCGATTATCACTGCGCTGCTCGCTTGTGAATGTCGTCGATCGTTGCATTGCTTTGCTATAATCCCAGCAACGCATGACGGTTTACAGTACCATCCCGCGCGTTACCCACCGCAGTCAGCACAAGTTCATGTCATTCCAAGCTTCAATGAGTTTCGTGAGCGCTTCGCTCAAACATTTTCTAGGAACTGCAGAAGCTGAGCGAATCTGTTGCGCCTCTCGTTGATTTTATACAGTTACTGTCTTTCAACAAATAAAAAAGGGAAACAAGATCAGTACTTGTGGCCCGCGCTAAGTATCGAGCGAATTCGTGCAAACACTTAAAAACAAACTTTTTTTTATCTGTTGCGTGCTCGTTCTGTACGCTGTCAATCCCTGAGGCGTTACAATCCAGTGATGACGCGCTAAACTGCAAGTTCCTGCTATCCTTTTCAAGAGGCATTTGCTCGCATGCTCGTCTTATATCAAAACAACACGTGTGATGGCTTAGTCACTGATTGCTCCCTCTCATCCAAGGGGGGGGGGCACTGTTCATTTGGGAAAAAGCCCGCATGTAAAGCACGGCATAATGTGTGCGACGACACGTTGCTGAAAATTCGCAGTCACGCAAGTTATTTTCAAAGCTCTCGTCGTGACATCCGCTTCATTCTACTCCGTCGCAACTTTGCTTTCCGCAAAATCAACGTGTGCCAAGAAAGATCATTGGCTCGGGGCTTCGCTGCTTACCATCGTTATGTCCAGTTTCCGCACGCTTCGTTTTAATTGCAGGGCTTGTGCGCTGCGCGGAATGTATGAAGCGCTGCGCAGTTTCCTGGACATACACAGATTTAGATGCGGTTCTTCCTGCGGTCGACTTCGTCACGTGATCAACACTGGTAGCGTTCTGAATAACGTATTAGTTTTTCCTCAAACAACGGAAAAACTGGCGCGTTGTGTTTTCGGCTGGTTTCCAGAACTTATTTGTGAAACAGTAGAGATCTTGCCACGTGCGAGCGCAACATCTCGCCAGTGGTCACGTCGCGACACCACGTGCGCTGCTGGTTCGTGCTGGAAACGGATTCCTGACTTGCGCGTTCCTGTGATTCGAAGCGGATGTCTCTTGACAGACTAACGCGCAGGTCGGGCTTCGTGACAATCACTAACAAGCGTCCCACCGCCACCGGGCTGTGGATGACATGGCGAAACGTTGAGATGTTATCGCAACGTTGAAATCGGCTTTTGCACTATTAGAGTAAATGCTTCTACTGAGCTGCAGTTGCGCGTTTGCATGACTGTTTGTTGCATTCTGCTTTATCGGGAATCTTGCCACCACCGCACCCCTTAGCTATGCTGCAGAAACTCGCGCGCACTCGGTTGGGCTGTGCCAAACACGTTTCGCAGTATTGTTTGATGTGAGAATTTATCAAAAAATCTGTAAAGAGCGAGTGAATTGGGTTTATTGTTTCCCCATAGCGCTGTGTGCAGTGCCATTTTGCATTCCAATCCGAGACTCGGTGTCGCTGATGCGACCCCGCATAAACAGTGACGGAAGCCCGTAACTTCAGTCCACATCAATGTATTAAAACTTTGAAACGTAAAAGGTTGAACAGTTTTCCCTAAGCATTACAAATGCGGCAGTTTTGTGTAACTTATGCTTCCTCTGGTTTTGTAAACTTTCTAGTCGTGTTTTTATACGGCGTAGGTTACGTTGTTAGTCACGTGAAAATCGCCCAAAAATATTTTTAAAAAGTTCTGCAAAACACTTACTTCTGTTTGCGATCGCCGTAGTCAGCGCCAGGAGAACGGTTTGCATCAAATCCATATCCTCAGCAAGTCACCGTCTGGTGTATTCCTGTAATCCGAATTTCCCCCCTCAACCAATTATCCACCTTTAGTTTCAAATCAGTGTCTACCCCACCAGCTTATTCCCTGACACGAAATAAAGTGAAGTCGAGTCAGTGGTCGCTCGTTATTATAACGCGCTGGGTTTTATTTCCACTTCGTGATATGACGATAAAGCCGCCCAAGCGATGACGTCATTTTGAAGATGACGTTTCGTTAGGAAAGAGAACGGCTCGTTTTCAGCTTATGGCGAAAGAACTGTATATTACGCAATTGAATCGTGCAATGTATTTTAAAGCACTTCTTGCTCTTTTTTATCCACTAACACTAAAAAGTCGCCTATCAGGCCGATACTCGCAAAAATTTCTTCAAAAACATATCAAAAGACTATGTGCAGAGTTTCAGAGTTCTCGGCTTTTTCGCAGGCTTAAAAAACAACGACTCAGGAATGACATTGCACTTTTTTGTTGCATTCTGAAAAGTTCCGTACGTTTTTCATTCATATTTCACAATCATAAAATGCTTCGGGCCTAACTATTACTGGTCGTTGCAGAGCATTTCTCTCTTGAATGGCTCATACAAATGATGAGCACAACTGACGTGCAATGATTCAATTTCAAGTTTGACAGTTGTATCCATGTCGGTCTCCATGAGACCAAATATCGCACGGCTGCGCTGCGAGTACCGCTCGTTCATGGAGTAATTTTCATTACCACATGTAAAAATTTGTGTTCACAAGTATCGGTCCTGTCATTTTCCTTTGCTTAAACTTGATTTGAGTCTTTCGCGTTCCTCTCATCGCAACCTCAGGGAAAAGACCAGTTAACCATCTTTATTCAGCCTGGCGATAACTTCCTGACTATTGCCGTGCAGCGGCTTTTGGCAGATAAATTTTCAAGCAGCTTCTTTTGCTTAATGTCAAAGAAAATTGTACTAAAAAGGTAAAATCATGAAGTCTTTGCTTGTTCTGAACAGATTTTAATATTCGCGATTCACTGCAGGCATCGGTGTTACCAGGAAACCAAAAAGCGCGCATGTTATTTGTAGAGAGTTTTAACATTTTGTCAACGTTCAGACAACGCCTTCGTCCGACAGCAGCTAAACCTGCGAACATTGAGCCGATCTTCGCCGGTACAGTGAATGTGTGACGTGCCAGGAGGGCGCTTTACGCGAACTTTTTCGCGTGTTGAGAAAGCAGTGCCAGGGGTATATGTCAACGCTTGATCTTTCGAAGGTGACATTGCGATTTGCAAAATATCGTATCGATTTCTTTTTTGAGTGCACGAAGGTAGCGACTGCTTCGTTCCCCGGTTCGCGTTACTCAACATTGTCCATAAGACATTTTTACAAAATTACCAGTTGGTGTTTTTGATTGTTGCTGGTTGGGTCGATTATCGTCGTGATAATGTTGTCAAAGGTGATCGAACGCATTTTTCCAAATTCTAGTACGCTTGTTAATGCTAACTCTTTAGGTTGGTGTATAACCGCTACCTCACCACGTGGACATTGCGCATCGTTTACGATCGATTGCAACTGAAACCTTACGTCGTTTTTTTCGCCCGAGTAACTGTCGTACTGTTTGCGTCCGTTGATCATAGCGTGGTTTAAAAAACGCTTGCGATTTTAAATAAGGCTTTTTCATCTTCACGGTCTCTTACTGCTAACCACGTCATTTTCTTGATAACAAAACGTTAAAATGACTCCGTTTGGTATTTTCTTTTCTTCGAGTCGACCCCGAATCTGTTTTCTATTCTTGGGGGAGAATCGAGTTGCAGCACCCCTGAACTGCCCTACCTCACCTCACCTGGGTCTGCGCAATGTGCTATTCTCGTTGCGCTCTCTTGGCCATACAAGGTAGAAAATAAAACACTACGCCCGTTTTGAAACAGCACTTTGGCCATGACTTCAGGCCACCGCGCCACACTCCCAGCTACATCTGTCCACGACATCCAAGTCACCTGAAAAATGAGCTTAAAACTGATCTTGCCATCGTCTCTGTTGGTGAAGCCCGTTGTAACACCTTTGAAGAAGACGCGGCATCGAAAAGCTCTCCCCATTAGCCCACGTATTCTGCCGAACACTGTTTCACGATCTGGCTCGTGTATTTCCACTAAGTTAGTCGAGGAGTGGTTGATGCACCTGCCGCAGCTCAGCACCGCCGACCCTGCTATGCGCTATGCATGTCGCGCAGGTCTATCAAACCCGCAGACTTCTTCTCTTTCCTCGAACAACCAACGATTGCGCCGTACCGGTTTTAATAAGAGTTTCCCGGCCGCCGAGCCCGTTGGGGATGATCACCTTGACCTGGCTGTGCTTTCTGAAAAAATTATCGCGTATCTCGGCACTTTTCACCCTGGCCACGTTCTGCTGAAATCGAAGAAGCGACTCGGCGATCTTGTCCAGGTGCAGCTATTGGAGGAAATCACTCGATCTTTTCGAAAGCGCTGTTGGGTGTCTTGGCGAAGGTATAACCGTAAATGAAACACCGTCTTTTTACCGACCCTGCTTAACGAACATGATATATTAGCGCGATGAACATGACATTAACCGGCAAGACCGTCGCGTGCGAAGCGATTTGATTACCTGGCCAACAATTCGCCCTGCGGCGCCGACGTCGCGCGGATTGGCCGAACGCCGCTAATTGTTAGTGAAGCCGTTTTTTCATTATTTTTAGTGAGATTTCCCGTTGCTAAACCAACTTTTCCTTGTTTCATCGCTGGTCGATCGAGGCCTGTTGTGACCGTTGCATTTGCCGAGACGAACAACTTTCCTGCGCATAAATGCAGTCGCCTGGCGTCGTTCCCAGCTTCAGCTGTGCTGTTGCTCGCGGTCGGAGATGAAGGAGGATTTGCTTTGCGCGTTGCCCGTCTAGCTGTGGTCAAACATGAGCTCAGCAAACCGCCTTTGTGCCTGAAACTGATCGACGGAGGTGATTTCTGACTAGAAATCGGGAATTACTGTTTTGCGCAGCAAACCTTGCTTTTCCTCCAGTTTTGCCCAAACTGATTCAGGGCACGCTTGGTTTTGTTTTAGTTACTGGCTTCCTCTTAAAATATAGACGCTCGCTCATATGCCGTGGCTTAAGCGGGACAAATTTAATGTCTACGTCAAAATTCTCCACTACATTTGCGCAGATGTCTAAACATTGAAGTTCTCGTTCCGGAAGACCCAGGCCATGGTCAATAAACGTTTTCCTTTATCGGCACGCGCGTATACCGCAGGAAAAGTTCTCGCGCATCGCAATGTATTAATTGTAATTTGGGCACAAAAGCACAAGTCGGCCAACTTGCTAAGAATGGCCAGCCAAAGACCGTTTCCCATGCTACATTGTGCAAATTGACTTGCTACGTCGGTGGGCACGGCTTAGCTGCGATACAACGAACGCCGTGGTTCAAAACCGCTTCATTGGTGGTGGTGGACACTGTTTTGTCTTGGGCAACATTTGGTCCGATAGCTTCCGGTCTCTAGCGATTGGCCGGATTGTCCATTCGGAAAAAATGCGCTTGGACAACGCTGTGTACCTCACCAAGGTCCATACCAAATTTTGATAAAAGTTACAACTGATCACTTGGTCCAAGCTTTGCAAACAAATGGAGAAAATGTTTTACCGTGATTTTCACTTCGAAAGAGCGGTGTAAGCATTCTTCTGCAAAGGCTTTTTTAATTGGCTTGTAAACACCCAATAGCGGTGTTTGGCGCACGTCAGTCGGGATCAGCACAATGTGCTGCCACTTGCTGTAGAAGTATTTTCTAAGCGAGAAACAGCAGAATCTTGGTGATTGAAACGCAATTTGCACATCGGTTGTGCAGTGGAAGGATTTTTACGGAAAATCAAGGTCTGTGTTTCGCTCGGGATCTTTGAGGTGACATTGAATGGAAAAGATAAAATCAGATCCATTAAAAATATCGCAATCGCGTGTGTATCGCACTTAGTTTATGCTGCCATTCTTTGTTACAAAAGATTGATCTGCTTGAATGCTGAAATTCGGATATTCATTGAAATCGTCCAAAAGCCTTTAATTATGCAGACATTCCTAGTATCAACAGGTTCAATCTCAAGAGTCAACTGATTTTTCTGAAAATTGGCCAAAAAGAGATTGCGCAACTTGTCTATATAAATTTAACTCGCTGCTTGTTTTGTGGCCGTGGTGACGGTTAAGTGAGTTTTTCGTCGCCATTGCGAGAAACCCGATGATTTTAAACAATGCTTTCAACATTCGGCTTAACTTTCATCTTGTCAGAAGTCCGCTTCGAAGGCAGACTTCAGGTCATATCCGAGAGACCTCTGACTGTCGAGGACTTACTTGACTGTCTAGGTAGGATGTTAGATAGCATCTGAATCAGAAAAACCTTTGCCTCATCGTGACAGTTTCCCTTCATACTCTCGTATAATTCACACCCCGTTCCATACTCGCTACCGCGAGAAGCTTCCCGCGTTGCTCTTACTTGGGTTTATCGCACATTGAACTTCGCTGTTTCACCTTCAGATGGCCTCCTCTATTAGAGCGTATCTGTTGACACAACGAATGAGCATACGATCGCAGTACACCGTAGAGCTCAGCGACAGCCTCGTCAGCTATGCCCTACCCGCATAAAAATATCTGGTTTCAGTCGCTTTGCTTACCACAGCGACCCTGTTGTCGTAATCACAGCAGCCATGCAATGTTCGAAGTTCTAATGCCTGCCTGAATTCGTTGCGCCGCATTAAATGAGCTTGCTCTTGTTTTGCAGTGACTGGTGAACAGAAGCCGGTCAAGTCGACGGCGCAAATCGACGGGAACCTGACTTACGCCGACAGTTTGCCCATCGGCCAGCAACCAATGCTTTTTAACTTGATCGTCCGAATGCTGCGCCTGCAGGTAAAGTGAACGTCGTTAAACACAGGAGCGTTGACCGTTTGCGTTATTTTTTTTCGCCCGATAAAATGTTGTTGCACCGCGAAATTTGCATATGCATGCTCTGCGCAGAACCAAACTTGTACCTATGTATTTCGCGTTGTTTTTGTAAAACAACTTGTCGCTAGGCAAGTGCAGGTCTCGGATCAGGTCAGAGATCAAGTCACTTTCCCGTGCAGTGATAACGCTTCTCTTGGTTTAGGCTCTCTTGATCGTGTGTTAATATATTGTATTTACCCTTCACAGCAATGACTTTTAAAAAATTAAAACCATTTATGAAGTGCAGTGTCATGGTTCACATTTATGACAACAGTTTGAAACAAACAAACACTGTCGGAATTATTCGGGGGCACAGAGTATTTTTTGCTGTGGAACAATTCCTAGAGATGCTCCAGCGAGTCGATATATCTGCACAAAATCACCACTGCCCATCAAGCTTCCGAAAATGTAACTCGGTAGGATTTCGTTAATTTCCAGTCCACTTGTAGTTGTAGCCAACAGTTGGCAGACGAAGCTTTTTTGTGGTGTGCGCACGAACGCGTCTAAAACAGCCATTTAGATCTCGAAAACTCTGATCAAAGCATTCTTACGGCGGCCGTCAAATTAGGAGCCTACCTCAAACGTGAAAATACAATTTCAACTTGTTCAATATTATTAGTCACGTCTTGTTTTTCGCGCGGGTTGTCACGAGATGGTCACCGGTCACCGACTGCTCCTCACGCTCTCTCCACCTACGCAGAATTCTTAACGGGGTGTGATTGTTGCGCCTGAAGTTGTTGCGCACCGTTTTAATTGCGTTAGTTGATCACAGGCAGGTCACCGGGTCGTTTGGTAGAAATCCTTTAAGATGAAACTGTGTTTAGCTTTTCAGGGTGCGGTGGGTATTTTTGTCGAGCTATTACGTCGCCTGGTGCTCCGCCATATAAGGGCATTGAAACAAAAAGAGAATGGCTATTTCCTTTACACGTTTCAATTTGTAAGCTCATTTCCTAAAAGCAGCTGGCTACATACTACAGTTTCGGGCGTATACGGTTTTTAGTAAGATATTTCATCTTTTATTGCCGTCTTCCAGATCTTTGATAGGTTTGTTGCGGCGCCTTAAAATACTGTATAGGTGTTGCAACTTGCTTGGTATGCTCTCTATTCCACTTCGCCGCTTCTTTATTTCTTTCTCGTGCATGTTGTTCTCACCTTTAACTCAGTGTGTGGTTCATCTTTCTGTTTCTATTTCACTTTTAAACTACTGTTTTGGCTAGGAAACTTTTGAAAATTGATGACTTTTACGATTGCTTACCGTATTTCTTTGTGGATTAGTCTGCCGTAGATTCAGCTTTGTTTACAATCATCTAAAATTGAAAAATATTAAGAATTGAGCCAGGTTTTCTTGATGAGTTTGGCACCAGTTCTTCATTGACTACTGTTGTTTACTGTTCTTGTGTACATTGTTGAAAAATGAGATTTACGTTACTATGGGGTGTGTTGAGTGATTACGATGAAGTTGAGGCGACTTCATTGAGCCATATCCGTTCACATTTCGCAATCAAGAGTTTTGTGCGATGAAGCCCTGGACTATTTTTATGATGAAAATGCATGTTGTCTCTAAAATTAAGTCAAGTGGAATTCGCTACTGAAACGTATAGTTTTACAGAAAAATTTGATTGTTGCCGCGTTTGCCTGGCACTCAATATTTGCTTCAAAAATCAACTTTTGCAGTTACCTTTGTCACTCTCCGCATAAAGCAGCGGGTACGAAATTGATAATAACATTCAAATCGTGGTTCGTTCGTAAGTGTTCGGCAGAAGAAATTTGACTCGATCTCACCACGACTCTTTGCAGATGAGCCTGAGGCAGTAGTTAACTCTCAAAAAATGATGTTGCAAAGGTTTGTGTCGAACGCATCATGTAATTCCGTTGCTATTTTCGCTTCCGTTTCACAACATGTCTGCACTCTTGTTCATATGTCTAGGCTCTTCTAGCTATTACTGTGGCATTAACATGATGCATATTATTTAGTTGGATTGTTTAAATGAAGGAATGGAGGTAGCGCTCCGTTATCAAGTTTTCATACCATCAAAATGAGCGTTCAGAATCTTGTTTGTTCGCGTTCTTGTAGTTTTGTTTCAGCGCATCAAACAGCTGCTCTTTGTTTTTCGCCATCGAAATCGATCTCTGGTCCATAACTTCGGCACCTTTAAGAAATAGAAAATTAAACAATCTGTCGTAAAGGTGATTTGAAGAACGTCAAACTTAGGAACGTCACAACAGCTGGTGTGTCACAGCAATTCACGAAAACAGGCATGACACCAACATAAATTTGATCTTCTAAAATCGTCCGCGATGCGTTTTTTCAGGAGTTGACGTTACAGAGCAGTTTGTGAAACTTTGTTGCACGGCATTGTGGTCGATACTTAACGTTGTTCTTAAAAATTGTTGCGGGGTATATGTTTCGATGTCCCTAAACGGCCATTTCCAACTATTCTTCATTCAATTTCCCCAATTCCTCACCTTCTTCAAACGTAACATCAAGCCAGCCATGTTCAGGACTCTTGATGCAAAGTCTTTAAAGACTTCCGAGCGAAGCAAATGCAAATTTGCTTCAAGCGCCCGATCTCATCAAACTAACAGTGGTTCTTTCAAAAGAGATCCCTCGCATATGTCAATGTACCCAATTAAAAGAGATGAACAGACTACTTAGTTCCTTACTAAATTTTTAGATGTCTTGACATTTTTTCTTTGTTTGATAGTTCTAGTTATCGTAATGCGTCAGCCAGTTTGGACACGTTACGAAAGGTTGAACTGTCCTGCAAACCGACAGGTTCCGGTCTTTTCTTCTCCAGACGGCGAGCTGCATGCACGGTGACTGGCTTGGCTTCCTCAATTTCGTTCTTCCGTGCCTGTCGCGAAGCCTGCCCACGTTCATAACGCCGCTGATGTCTCAGATGTGCAGGAATCTGGAACATGCCTCCGCGCTGTACGTGTCCAGTGCGGACGACGGGATCGGCCACCGGAAGGTAAGTGTTTGAAAAATGCTATCTTGGACGCAGCTGCCCATTGTTTCGCGGTCGCGAAATCGTCGCCGGATCGAAATAGCGGACGCTGAAGTTCGAATAGTGTTGCAGGGAAGCTCTGTTTTTTCGTTTCGTCCTAATTCGCCTTTTAGTTTGTCAGTGCCGTAAAGAAGAGACATGTTGACCTCCCTGCGCCGTATCGAAGCGACGATAAGCACGCTGTTCATGGACGTCAGAAGGATTTTTTCCGGGGGGGGGGGGGGGG
>Ga0210059_1000249_pt1 | contig 60003 bp, 43 predicted proteins | sample Ectturendosymbi2_FD_188042 | JGI IMG/M metagenome (GOLD analysis project Ga0210059, IMG submission 188042) | Ecteinascidia turbinata endosymbiont from Florida, USA - Sample 2 (SPAdes) (version 2) | ecosystem: Host-associated > Tunicates > Ascidians > Unclassified | place: Key West, Florida... | reverse complement strand
TTGCTATATTAATCTTAAGTATATTTTGAGCAAATTACGTTCTTCTGAAACTAGGGGTGTACACTCGAACATTAAAAAAACATCAGGTGGTACGCGATCTCAAAAAGTTTGAGAACCACTGGTCTATAAGATATCGACTTCCGCAGTAGACCTTCTGCTAAACTTGCGCGCATTTTAAAGGCGGGTATCCTGTTCTCCTCCTATCCTTGAGCGACAACTTGGCGTGTGCAGCTGATACACGTAAAAGCTAGAGTCTCTCAACGCGTTTGAAAAAATGTTTGAATTTTATGTGAGTAAACGCTATGAAATGCGACTACGTCAGCATTATTGTACACTACGTGCACCATAGGTTTGCTTCTCAAAATCCATTAGGTATATAGTTGCGTATTTACACGTAGCAATGTAATTCACAAATATGATCAAGACAACACTGCAAATTGGGTAAAGTCACACATCTTCTTCAAACAAATTTGCCTGCGTTTGGCCATCTCAATTTTCACAAAATGTGAAAACGGTTGTGTTTTTGCGAAAAAAAACACAATAGGTTATCATCACGGCTCTGTAGTAAAATTAAGAAATACTGGTCACCGCAGCTTCACACAATTGTTGGTTGGTTGATCTAGCCCAGGGGTCGGCAACCTACGGCTCCGGAGTCCCATGCGCTCCTTTAGCTCCTCTACAGTGGTTCTCTCTGCATTTAGCAAACCTTGGAATTTTTCCATTTCATTGTTACAATTAAGTTGATTATGTACCAACCAATGCTCCTATGAAGACGCATGAAAAAATAGAATGGTATCAGCATTCTGTGGCTCCTCACCAATCTTATACGCTGGAAGACGAAGCAGAATAGCTATATTGTTAAAAACGTTTGCCGACACATGATCGAACCATTCTTCGGTAACAGCTTGAAGCATAGTTTGCAAATCCATTAGTGTTTAATCAGGGCTGTGGAGCCGTTGCAAAAAGGCCACAGCTCCGGCTACGGCTCTGGAGCTTTTTTTTCATGAACATGACCCGGATCCGGCTCCGGAGCTCTGGGTTTTCATAAGTGTGACTCCGGCTCCGGGGATCTCTTTTTACATGGATCCAGCTCCAGCTGTGGCTTCTGTTCGTTTTCACTCATTTATATTTTTATGACTTGGTGTGCCTCAAGTTGGATGGAAAATAAATCAAATCAAGTACACAAAACTAAGAGAATATACCAAACTTTTTGAGTAATCTAATCTAGTAGTTTTTTACAAGCAGCGCTCTTATAATGACGAAATCAGCAAGAAAACAACAATCACAGGTTCAGACGATTCAAAGAACAGTTACTGCTATAGTAGAAATGTAACTCAGGATAACGATAATATAAACAATTTCTTGAAAGGCAGTCGCTGGTTTTGCCGTCAATACTTGGAAACCTTTTGATATTTCTTACGACCAGACGCAAAGAAGTGGGTGTTTGGAAAACTATATTTGTGTCCTAGCATTTCAACACAGACCAGTCCCAATTGACCAAGTGTTTTGCACTCGTTGCATGCTTTGCCTGTTGCAGTCTTGGCGATTTCAACTAACAGCGCTGCCCGGGTAAACCATGCAAAGAGGGCAAAGCACATAGTCGATTATCTCTCTCTATTTTTCTATCAAACCTGCACACATTTGCATTAATACAAATACGAAGATGCGTTTAAAACCCCTTGTTCAAAGAAATAGTATGATTTCTGGCAAGAAATTCACCTTTGACGTTGTTAAGTAAATGAAAACTTCTGATTTCTTATCTTTCGCACTCATAATAAGCAGTGATGAATTGCATGATAAAACGCAATTTAAACTGCAAAGCGTAGGAAAAAATAAAACTGGCTACCGTGCTGAAAACATAGCTTTGTTCCACATATGAAAATTTCAAGAAAAGTCCACATATGTTTAAATTGATTTTTATACCCTCCTGATAATGTGCTGCTATGCAAAGCAATGCTAGTTCGTTACCAATTATTTATAACGTTCATGTTATGCTACTGCTTGTAAAGCAGTATAACTTTCATGTTTTGCTACTGCTTGTTTTTTGCCTGAGCCGGTTCCGGCTCTGGCAAAAAACGTTGCCTTCGGCATGAGTTTTCTGTGGCACTCCGACTACGTGACCACCTCATGAAGTTTTTAGTCAGTGTGAGAATTAGGGTTGAAAGGTTAAGATGAGAGTTTTGGTTAGTGATAGGGGTCAAAAATAAGTCAGTGTTAGATCTGAAATTTGTTTTTTCTATGGGCAAAAATAGAAGCTGATTAGCCCAGCAAGTTTTTTAATTAATTTCACTTCTGTTGATTGCTTTAAGTGACGCTGATAAGTTGGTGATCAGTCGCAGCTAGAGTTTAGCTGACCGTTCCCACAACTCAGGCCTAGTACTTATTTTCATTTTTGACTGTGTGTAAGTTTTTGTGGAAACATTTACAACTTCTCATTTTTGGGCGTTTTTCATTTTGTGGTCAATACTAATTTACGCTATGATTTTTGAAATAGTGCTACGTGATTTAATATTTTACATACATTGCTCATGGATCCCTAAAAATTCTTCTGTGGACCCATGGGGGTTCATGGACCCCCGGTTGGGAACCACTGATCTAGGAAAAGACCCGGATCGGGAGCTACTTCTCAGTGGCCATAGCTCCGACTCCGGTCCCAAATTTGAATTGAGCTCCGGCTCTTTCTGATTTTTAATTTGAGCTCCGGCTCCAGGTAAAAAGCCCACCTCCGACGCTCCAGCTACGGGCTCCAGCTCCGCAGCGCTGGTTTACATAACAAAATTTAAGCTTTCTCTCAGGCAAGGTAATGGGAAACCTTTCATGAAAACGCTAAGGTTGCAGATAATTGTCATTGGATCGTCACAATGCATGTTTAATCATCACAAATAAATTTCTAGAATGAATGCCAATGCTGCTAAGCAGTAACTAAGTCCAAAACGGAAAGATTTTGTTTTGAAACTGCAATGCTACTTTGCCAAGGCTTGGGCTTCAAGGCACATATAATGTATTACACAGCCATATTCACGCATTTAGTTTTAAAACTGTAAAAAAACAGAAATCTCCGATATTCACTGAAAGTTGCGGTTGGCAGTGTCAGCCTGACAATGCAGACAAACATGAGTTATCTTTGTATCACGCCAGAATTATCAAAGAGGAATTTCTGCGATGGTCTTGAAATGAAGCTTATATCATCATCAAGCGCAATGCAGAAAAAGGTGCGCCAAAAGTAGCTGCGAAAAACGTTACTCGTTGTTTTTACTCGCCGTTAGTGATTACAAGTGGTTAGATACAGTTCGTATTTCTCATAATCACCAACTTCCACACGGAGCTTAAATCTCTGGTAAAGGTCAGCTATGATATGAATTCTCTAACATTTGCACTATGCACAACGCTTGATTAATCATGGACAATTGATAAAGCATACAGTACTGCTTTGATCAGCTTAGAGTCAAAGCTGAGGTAGGGTGGGTTCCTTTAAACAGTTTCGTTAATTTGCACTGAAGTATTTCTTTTTTTTCTGATAAAAGGCTTGATTAAACTGAAAAACTGTGGTGCAACTTTTTTAAATTGCCTCCATTTTCTCCAGGCTCAGCAGCCAAGTTGAGATTAAGTCTTCATTTCCTACAACTGACATATTGAATTGAAACATTTGCACTAGTTCTGGCCCTCTTCAAGAAATATTGTTTTCAACATATAAAGCGCTTGAATGCAAAAGTGTACAAAAAACTGAAAAATTAGTACAACCTATTCAATTTGACTTTTGCGCTTGTTGTTGGGTGACGATCGATGAAATGCAGAAGCGTAACCAGTGTCCAACTGGTTAAATGCGCCCTCACAAAAAATTTTTCAAAAAGATATTTAATTGCTAGCAGGGCTGCAGAGGCGACGTAAAAATAAAACTGCTGCGGACTTTTTCCTTTTCATGAACGTGGTTCCCGCTTCAGCTCCGACTTCTGTTCTTTTTTACACACGCGGAACCCTTTTTCTGTTATTTTTTTGGCGCACGCGGGACTCTTTAAGTCCCACGTACGCCAATTTTTTTGCAATTTTTGAAAAGTTTGCAGTTTGCAACTCAATAACTCGCCAGGCGATTGAGCTAGAGAACTATTCAAACCCTCTACGGATTCAGCAAGTGTTAAACTGCAGATGAAAATAAAAACGTTTTTCGTTTTGAATTTGGGGATTTCTGGGGATTACGTCACAAGTGGTGGTGTTTTTGCGTTTTTGTGACCAACTTTACCTGGCCCTGGGATACAACCCAATTAGCCAATATTTTGACTCAATATTTTTTCGAAAACTAGGCCAACATCCGCGTTTTTAGAGCCCTTGAATGGCTTTCTAGCATAACTGTAGCCAAAATTATGGATAAAAAAACAAAAATTTGTGAAAATGTCTGCACTCACAAACTCCAACCTGGGGTGCAATACACCCCTTTTCTATATGGCCATCACTCGTCAGCAGATCGAGCTAGAGAGCTGTTTAAACCCGCTCTAAATGGGGAAAGACTTGTAGTTTAGACTGAAAAAAATTTCAGCGTGCGTTTTCGGCCTTTTTTGCCATGTTAACATAACCACAGGATGTTTTGACAGGTATGTCAAAACATTGGATGACGTCAACGTCCCGTGGGAGTTCAAAAATCGAGCCGATTTCGTGGCGCGAAACGTCACCGGATTTAAGGCCACCTGTTAAAACTGTTACGTGAAAATCGTTTCTACTAGAAAAGGCTATCATCAGCTTTGCGCGCCAAAAATCATGAATGTTTCATAGAACTAACTAATCACGCAAAAAATTGACATTGTAACATAATAATCGAAATGTCGAACGAATTAAATTGTGTGTAAAAAGTGTTGCTGAGGGCGAGATAATTGCAACTTTCATACCTTTTAGTCTAGATCGGGGTCTTCAAACTACGGCTCAAGTAACAAAGAAAATACAGAGTGAACAGTTCTTATGGCAGAGCTGAGTAAAAACACGTCCATTCATCTCGACAGTCAGTGACTGAATTAGTGATATATTTGTGCCTAATCGAAGGCTAGACATCCTGAAGGTTAAAGCTTGTGTCGTCACGATTAAAAACTGAAGGCAACCTCTTTCTTTTTAAGATGATTTCAATCTTGCACTGCATTTGCGCGGACTTTTCGAGCTAGCGTCCTGCGAAATATTGCTTTAAGGAGCTATTTTTAAGTGACAGTATTTTTTAGGCTTGTTAACAAAATTGAAATGGTGAACCCTCACGATAGTCTTTCTTCAGCTTGACAACTTAAAATTTCAGACCATAGATTTGAATGACAAATCCGAGCTTCAACAAACGACTGTTATTCTTCTTCTTTCGTTTGAGCGAGTTCTTCTTTTATCCACTGCTTGGCCGCGCTAGATTTCGGGGCAGGTGTTGAGCAGCCATTTGGTTGTCTCGGCTGTGCTGACCGAAACGAAGTTAGATGTCGCCCGGGGCATGAAGCAAGTTTGGCGCCCCATGTTCGAACCTGAAGTCTTTCGGAAGCAAATGTACCGTATTGAAGAAAGTACTTGTGACATTCTTAGGACTTGTCGGCGTCCAACGCAGTGATTTGGCGCCCCCACAGTGATTCGGTGCCCGGGGAATTGCGCGCCCCTCCTTACGCTCCTGGTGGTGACCCTCAAAATGTGAAGAATTGCCGCCGCAACTCGGAAACTGACTTCACAAAACCTTACAATGGTTGCTACAAGATTACTGCTGGAACAGTCACGCCGTAGAGGCGTAATATGTATTTGGATCCAATGTTTGCTAACGAAACATCTACAAAACAGTTATGAAACCTATGAGGTTAAACTGTAAAGTTGCCTCCCTGTGAACCTAAGACACTTGTCAAAGGCTTTGCTTCTTATATGAATTTATAAAATAATAAACTGCTGTATATGTGTGAGTACACATCTAGCTGCTTGATAAATTGTAAGCAATATTTACGGAAACCATTTATCTTTAGCCTTGAACACAAATATTTTTGTGTTTTATAACCGGTTATCACAACATATCATGATTTTGCAAACGTTTCATGCAACAACGACTTAAAAATTGTTTTCAATATAACCACGAAGCGATGAAAGGAAAGCTTTTTGAGGAAGTAAATCTATATGCTGCAAATATTGAATTGTTTGGTGTTGTAGAAGCAATTTTTTCGCAATAAACCATCTTGCAGTTTCTTCAGGTTTGAATACCAAGCCATTGGTTTTCGTAAGAATCAATTTTGCCTGCTCTGCAACTTGAAGGAGGTGGGACAGTACCGATAGGATACGGAGGAATTGAAGCATTCTGTTGCTGAATTGAGTGATAACATGGCAGAGGATCACTAAGATTGAAACCGTATTTCTGTTGGAAACACATAAGAAGCATTTAACTACTGAATGAAAATGTAGGTATTCTACATAAGATTTAGGTGAAATTCCCGCAATTTTTTCAAGGACATAACATACATCTCCCTGTTCAAGAACTAATCGCTTGACAACGCAATATTATGAATTCATTGCAGCGCATTTCATCAGAAAATCAACACAAAGCATTTGGCATTGATGTGTTGTAAAAAAGTTACAGAAACATAATATCCATTCAGGACAAATATCAGAACAAATCAAACGTGGCAATGGCGTGAGCAACGTTTTGGGCCTGCCTCGGAACCTGTAGGATGTAAAATATGCTATTCGAGCAAAGAAAGTAACCAACAAGGTTTAGCACCAGAACAAAGTTGAACCTTTTATGCATTTGCGTAACCCTGAGACGCGAAACCTCGCAGCCTTTGTGTAAAACAGACCAAAATGTATTTATGGGATAATTGCAGACATAAACTGGATTCTAATTACTGGAAAACCAACAATGTGTTATGTCAAGCCTTCTATCGGCTCTGCTGCAAAATGTCTAATGTTGCCGATTGCTAGATCTATCCAAGACCATAGTGGCATTCTACTCAGCGATAAAAGTAACATCATTCGTGGATGGAGATGGTTTTTAAAGATTTTTTAATCCAATTTTCTCACAACATCGGGCATTTAGAAGGTGCATTTCGATGAGGAAAATACCATCATTGCGAGCGAAGTCTTCCTATCTGTCAAAACACTGAAATCTGTGAAGGATGCAGGTTGTGCTAAAATCCTATATGACATGCCCAAAGCGTTGAAGGGAGAGGAAGTTATTTGGCTGACTGTGCATGTCAAAAGGCATGGCATTTTAGAAAAACATCAAAAGGTAGGAAAATGGGGTGATCATCCCCACACACAAGAAGGGAGACAGGTGAAAAGCATTAGCCACCGAGGTATCTCTCACTTAGTCCTTCGTGGCAAGTGCATGCCAACTGCCTGGATAAAGGATGAATTGGAATAATTGAATCAAAGGTGGTTGTTATCCAGTACAGATTTCCTACGGCACAACCGACCACATTTCAATCTCCAGCAAATTTCTGAGAAATCTTAAGTGTATTCCAAAGATGTCTGCGCAAGTTTTGAACACCTAGTCCTACTACTGTAGAGCAGGGGTGGCGAACCTATTTGCTATCGCGGGCCACTGTCAGTTACCGCTGAGTAAGCAGGCTGCACAATTTTTTGGTCATACTATGAAACCTGTTAAAAACGAAAAAATTGTTCATCAACAGAAACAAACAACAAACGAAAGTAATAATTAATAACAGGCTGGTCTCGCCTGAATGCTTCGCGGGCCGCACGAAATTCTTTTGCGGGCCGCATGTTCGTCACCTCTGTAATAGAGAAAGCTTGCTATCAGGTTTCTCGAGGCAAGTTTTTGGGAGTGTGGCAGGAGTGCGGGGTTGACAGGTGCCTGTCAAATCACAACCGTTCGCTTTGGGTTTTGGACTCCGATTAGAGTGTTTTCTGTCAAGTGCATGTTGATGTTTCCTTCTCACAAACTGTATGAATTGAATGGACATTCAAATTCGAGTTAACTGGCGTGTTCACGATGGAAGTTGCGTTTCCTTTTCGGGGAAGATTTAGTGCTGCTTGCATCCTTTGTACAAAGTCTTCGACATGCACTTGATCGGTTCGTAAAAGCCTGAATGTCGAGCCACGTCTCGTGAACATGTTGAGATCCCAGCAACAAAGTTTCGGCCACGTTTGCGGAATGTCCCAGCAATGATTGGTGCGGCAAGCCTTGCTACACACGCGAGAAAGCGGCCCAGAGGCCGATCAAGGACTAAGTGGTGTGTTTGCATCTCCAATCTTGCTTTGTCTCGCCCTGGTGTGGGCCAGCTGTCCTATAAAATATTGATGTTGACCATGTGGTATTTCGAGTCGTTCTTGGGCTGTTTCTCCTGCGATCCTCCCCAGAGACGCTCCCCAAAGCAGGTGCAAAAATGATTGTATGAAAATAGTCTGGATTGAAACGAAATGGTATAATAAAACATGATGTTGAAGCAGGAAATGTGATTGGAAACATTCTAAACTTTCTGCATTGCAGAAAACATTTCTTGGGTTTGTTGACAGTTTTAAAGATCAATCCAATGAAATGCCTTTGAGCCGAATAATTTATGCAGTCCGAGGATAAGTTACGACAAGTGTGTGTTAAGCGTCGGTTAATTCTCTGATAATGGATTTCGTGAAAATAAAGTGCAAGTTTTAATATTGAAATGCCACACACCAAACTCGTAGGTACGCATTGCGCTCCGTGAAATGCCAGTGCAATATTCGTTAGTGAGAAACATCATCATTTAATATGAGTAGCTAGTAACTGTGGTACGTTTGTTTTCACAAAGGCATTCCCGATTATTTTCTTGTTTAAACGAAAGTTCGATTGATACGTATAAATAATGCAACAAACATTTATATCATTATAGGAAACATTTGTAATTCCATGCACTTGAGGATGAATATTTCCTAACACTGCACAATAGCTTAATGTTTTAGCACTGGGTAGCCAGAACTAAATTTTTTTTTAACTTTTGTGGCAGGAAACACCAGATTTGTCAAACTGCTGCTGTAATCTGGTCTAAAAAACAATATTTTTCTTGTCTAGTGTTTGAAATCTGTTCTGGTTAATTTTGAGTAATGTGTTTATATCTGAGATAAATTTAAATGTTTCTCGATCCCATCAAGATCTTGAGCTACCATTTTGCAAATGTTACTGAGGAAGACCAAAATGGTTATAAATAGCATATAATTAGCATTAGTTTGCTTGAATGGGCCACAGTTTGTCATGTGACCATTTCAGGTCTGCTGCCATCCTAATTGCATCATATACATTACGTCGTATTGGATATCCTTTGAAGATTTTTTGTTGTTTTTGAATTTCAAGCTAAAAATATTCTTATTTTACTGACCTCTTAGACAAGGTTTTGATATACACATTTCATCCAATTTTCCTGTAAATTATGATGACGCAGAATATCAGGCGCTGGACCTGAATTTCTCTCAACCTCTTTATCAGACTGAACTACATGATTTGTTTGGAGATCGCACTTTACATAAAAAAGGTGCTGAACTGAATGTTGTCGGTTAGTAAGAGCAAAACGTCCAAAAAACAGGTACAACTGTCCGCTTTTTTATAAGAAAAAAATCAGAAATATAGTACCTTTAAACGAATGGCAACCTTGTTTACTGTAGTAATATTGACAGGCTTCTTGCCATGGGTTACCTGCACGTTTTTTGATTAAAGGGAGTCTATTTACTCACATTTGGAAACACAACTAAACTGTGTTCCTCTCCGCAATGCTAACATTTATGAATCTTGCACAGGTCTTTCAAGTTCTGGGTGTTTCGCCAGAACTCAACTTTAGGGTGGCGTTAACTGAATTTGAGCCAAACCTTTTTGTATATCGATCATTTTTATTTCTAAACCAGACAAGTTGGTGGCAATCGGTTGGCGAACTGGACTGCCATTACCGACTACAATTAACGTAGGTATTATTCAATTAATTATCAAACAAAAAAAATTATAAGTTCTTTTCGTGGAATATTTTCACTTGAAATTTGATAGAATATTGTAAGACACTAAGGAAAATCTTTTCTGTAATTTCAGATGACTAGTGTGCTTTGATTGGGTGCAATTTACCCTTCAACGGCCCAAAACAGGGTAAAACAGCTGAAATGTTTTGGGTCTTACAACCTTAACCCCGTTGTGAAAAAGATACATTAAAAAATTTTTTTTCGCAAAGGTATAGTTATAACTGAATTTTTTTATTTAGAAGCATTATTTTCAATATGCTACGTTTTCGCTCCACAGCTTTATGAATAAAAACCGCGATTTCCGCGATTTTTTGGCTACGTGAATAACGGGTTTTCAAGAAAAAGAGGTAACAATGACGTCACAAGTACGCGCAACATACCTCAAAAATGAGCTGCTGCCTTACAATTACAAGGATGTCGTCACTGACGTGTAGTGTAATCCATTCGCGAGTTATGGTCGATTATTATCTTTGAAGTCATTAAGAGTAAGTTCTGCGGTGCCTGAGTGTAACTTTCTGTTCACTGTTTTGGTATCAAATCGAGTAACTTCCTGGTCACTAACCTTGCGCACTAGTGTAAGCACAGTGACAAATCAAACAAACATTAAATATTAAGCAACAAGTCGTTATCAATTTAAGATATTGCTATTCACCTGAAGGACCACACAAAAGACATCGGCTTGCTTGCTCTTTTCTTGATAGACACCATAGGCAGTAAAATGGAATTTTACTTGATATTATCCAACATCAATCAAAGTTTTGATTTTAATAGAGCATCGTGGTCCGACTACTTTTGGCCTATGAGTCACTTTACAAAAACGTGACAACTCGCGAGCCACTTTTAACAAAATGTATAAAACAATAGATTCACAATATTTAAAACTAAAAAAGGGAAGATAAGTTAGTGCATCATTGAAAGTGTTGCACAATAGCAGATAGCAACAATTACACATATCTCTATCATTGGGATGCCTGTTGTCTAAGCTTCTCTGATACTATCGTTTCTTTATCAATTGACACTGTCGTCCAGTGTTTCGTCTACCATTCGATTTTTGCTTTTAGATTTTTCCTTGTTTCTTCGTAAAAAAGTTATTTCACACACGTACGTGCTTCCAAACATCGAATGCATTTTTAGTGCGAAATCTTTCAGTTTGGAAAATCTATGTGTGCTCACTAATTTCCAAACGCTCTGCAGTCTCAAACCGTTAATATTGTAAATTTTTATTAAAAAATCTTATGCTTGTTCCAATTAAACTTACCTATTGCAGGAATGGGCAACTGATTTGGCTCGAGGGCCACTTTGAGAAATATGCGTTTAGTGGGTGGATAAACGGAATTATTTGCCAGTACTGAGTTCACTGCGCCAGATGTACTCTTCAATTTCAAGACAACAATCGTCGGGGCACGGAAAATATACATAGGTTATCAAGACAGGTGCCCCAGCGGAGGGTTAGCGGAGGACCGCACCTTCTAATTTGATCGCAAAGTAAATGAATAAAACAAAATGGTACACAGAAAAGGCAATATTCTTTGTTTGTGCGCAGATGCACTTTATCCAGCGAATCAATTCAGTGAGACAAGCAAAATCTCACACATTTTTCATCAAATTTCAGATTTGAAGATTTTTCCTGAACAATTCCGCAAGCCGCAGAAAACGCTGTGGCGAGCAACATGCTGCCCGCGTGCCTGTAGTTGGAACAACACTGTAATGGAGGAGTGATAAGCTTTGAAATACTTTCTTGTATTTAAATACTTTTGAAATACTTTGTTGCATTTTAAAATAAATACATTGTTGCAACACTTTTTTGTTGTCTTTCATATAACATCGTCATTGTAACTGTAACCCCCAAACAATACACGAAATTACTTCAATGTAATCTTTACTGAGAAAAAGATAAAATAGCTTGCAAACAAATTCTTGTAAGCAGCTTTGAAATTTAAAAGAACTTCACAGGAAAATTATTTATTTGTAAATATTAATTTGAAATGCATATTCTCCCTTAAGGTAAAGTGTTTTTGCAATGAAAAGATGGCAAAAAAGTTAATAGATAATGCTTATTAAATAGTTAATAAATAATAAATAATGTTAATAAATAGTGCTTTCACAAACATCTGAATGCTTGTTATAATACAATTGTACACAGAAAGTTCTATATGCGTGTATGGCAAAAAAATATCAACAATAAAACGTTAATTTTTTTAATTACTCACTTTAAAGAAAAGTATGTGAAACGTATACAGTTTTCGTGCCAATCAGGGGGTAACGAGGTTAGATGGCGTCCGGGGTAAGAACAGAACTGTCCCCAGAAAGTTTTCAATAGGGGGGTTTTGCGTTTCTGCGTGGGGGGTTTGCGTTTTCGCGGGGGCGTTTGACATTCTAAAAATTGCCAAAACTCTACTGTTTTATAATGTTGCATGTTTCAATTTGAGGGGGGACTTGGAGCTTTGTTTGGGGGATAAGCCCACCAGTGCCCACCTCGTGGCAACGGGACTGGGTAAGAAGCATGTCTGGCGCCACCATGTTCGAATCTGAGATCTTCTGGGATCAAATTTACTTTATTGGAAAAAGTACTTGTGACGTTGTTGAGACTTTTCGGCCACCCCACAGTCACTTGGCACCCTCCGCAGTGATTCGGCACCCCCATAGTCATTCGGCACCAGGTGAATTGTGTCCACGTGCCCTCCCTCGTCAAGCCCTTGGTGCAAATTACTGTATTTTGGTAGCGTTTTGAACAGAACAAAGCTATTAGCATTTTCTTTATCATGGTATAATATAGTAAGCTGTACACTTACACCAGAGTTTGTACCAAGCATCGCCATCTTCATCACCATCGCGGTAACAGCCTTTCGGAAGTTCTAAGCTTCCACAACAATAACCGGCTTCAACAACTTTGTCTGCAAACACCAGCAATATCACAAAAAACACGGTTCAACTTTTACTTTTTACGACGCCCTGTGCTACTGCAGAAAAAATACATTTGTTTAATAGAGCGTTGAACATACTTTTTTGCTGATTTAAAAACTGACAAGTTTAGAGACAAATCTATTCAGATATTCACCCCATACACCATCTACTTTGACGGAAGTTAGGCAACACACAATCACGGCCATTCATCGTGACGCATTTTATCTTCCTTTTTTCAATCGTTTCGCAACTCATCCTGTTGATATCTAAGCTTCATGCAAATCATGCTGGTTATAAATCATTTTCATTCTGCTCGTTTCACCCACAACAAAATACCACAAATTTATTTTTACGGTTAAAGTCAAAGGTTCAAATTTGTGGGGTGATTTTTTGAAAGAGCTTTTAAAAATTACCGTCTGCCCAAATTTCACAAATTACTGAAAACAAAAAAAACATTCAAATACTATTCGAAATCATTTATCGACACATTCTTTCTTGCTAGGGGGAAGAGCTAGGAAAGAAGATGTTCTGCACTTTCGAAAGTCATGACAAGGTTTTCAAAATCTTAGTAATAATTCTGCGGAGACTCATCATTGAAATATGCTGATCCAAGAAAATTGAAGTATCAATCTTGAAAACAAAATAGCAACCCAAGATTAAGGTAATTGTGCAAACAAAATCAATCTTCAATACTTTGCAAAGCAAGTTTGCCAAAAAATATTTCATCACCAGTACTTTGTTGCATAAGTTCGGAGTTACACCTGATAGTTTACCTTCAAACACCACTAACTTCAACATTATTCAAAGTGGAATTGGGCCCGCTTAGGCCTCAATAATCAGTGTGATGTGTAATGCAGCCAGTCTAATCCCAAAGCTGTATTTTTCAGTATCTCAGCATAATGGTAGGCAATGCTACTCTGTTTTAAGAGGTTCTGTTCCTCCTAAGATAATTGTATGTTTCAGGGCTATTTTGCCGTAACAGCTAGAACGCTTCAATTATGCAGCTTTAAATTGTATCTTGATAACTTGGAATGTCTTTCATTACCTCTGATTTGCACTTACTTCAACCTATGTTTTTTTTATCAAGTACAAATTTAATTTCCTGTGACGAAGTAGTTTCATATCACATGCACTATTTATTGCTGACATGAAAATCTTACTTACCGTCGAAAAATACAAATGGTCCACAAGATTCAGCAGCCTGTGCGAAACACGAAGTAACTAGTCTAAGGAAATGAAAACCAATGAAACTAAGTTCTAGATTTTGAAACGCAAACAAGCAAAAAATATCGGTCTAGAGCACTTGATGTTACAATGCATGTGAATATCCCCTGCTGTTGCTTTTGTTTTGCATAACGTTTTCGACACGATCCACACATTTTAGAGTGACTTCTGCAAAAGAAGTTCTGCTTATTTAGTTTACGTCAAATCAGTGTTTGGTGTTACTGAAATTATGTGACCTTGTAGAAACTGTTGTAAATTTTTTTTCTGGAAAAATATATATGTTAACTTCCATAAACAAAAATTTTATCTCTTTTTTGCAAACCTGAAGCACATGCCCTTATCTTCCACAAAATTAGTATCAGGTTGCTTCAGATTAATTGCTTTCACCAGTAGTAGCACACGTAAATATATGCTGTTGATAAATTTTTGAATGAAAATATCTACTTGTACGCAAACCATTTTTATGAGAGGTATGCTATGAAACACAAATATTTCGACATCAAAAATCGGGCTTCACTCTATGCATCATGTGAGTTCTTAACAAAGCTTCTCTTTATTGTTAAAGCACCAGCAAACGAGACATAGGAATTTTTCTTCCTATTTATGATTTCCATGTTCTTATTTTTAAACAACCTTTGTTACTGTCTCATTCTACTGTCTCAGATTAAGCATTGTAAAAATTGCAAAGTTGAAACATTTCTAATTGATTGATCTTTTTTACTAAAGCGGTGTGCTGCGCTGGAACTGCTTTTTGATTCAAATTTTGTATTTGCCAATTCTCGGATCGTTTTGTTTTGTTTTTTCGCAACTGTAGATTCACAAAAACCAAACAAAAATGAGTTTTAAAGTGATCATAACTGGCGACAGAATTTCACCTGTGAAAGAAATACAAATGATAATATCAATATTTTAGTTTATACTTTCCGTTCTCGCCCTGACTAACTTGATGTGATGATTGAACGTTCTGATTCTGTGTAGTAATTCTTATAACACTTGAATTTAAAACCTGTTTTCAATTTTTTGAGCAGTTGTTTTTATATACAGCAATTACGTTAATCCATAATGTTTGGCATTATTTTCTCAAGATATAAAAGTATAGGACATAAACATTCACCAATCGTGGCAAAATCAAAAGCTCCAAGGAAAAAAGCAAATAGCAAAGAATATTCAAGCCCATTATAAGAAAATGTGAAATGCAGTAATATATAATTGACTGTTTTACCTTATTTCGCGACCTAACCTGTTCATTCAGGTCTGTTGTCTTTAAATTAACTACATAATTTTAATTCTACAAGAAATGTTAACTGCAAACAACATTTAATTGAAATTTCTGTTCGTATGTATCACAAAAGAATTTTTTTTCGTATTTATCACCTGCATGTTCTTGGTTTTAGACAACATTTGCTAGTCTCCCATTTGATTGATCTTTTTGTACTAAAAAATGTGTGTTGTAGTGGTACTGCCTTTCTGTTTCAGATGTTGTTGTTGTCAATTCTTCCATTGTTTTGTTTGTTTTTCGCAACTGTAGAATCACAAAAGGGAATCAAAAGTGAGTTACAAAGTGGTCATAACTCATAACAACTATTTTATCAATATTTCAGTTTATGCATTTTTAGTCGAACTTGCCAACTTGCTGTAGCGATTACGTTCGGAAACTAATTATTGAAACTCATAGCATTTAAAATTGAATAATACTGTTATTTTCATGAGCGTTTGTTTTTACACACTGCAGTTGCTCTGTTCTGCACACAAATGTTTAGGCATTATTTTCTCCAGATATGAAAGCGTATAATATAAACATCAACCCACCGAGGCAAAATCAAAAGCTCCAAGTAAAAAAGCAAATATAAAAGAATATTCAAAACCCATTGTAGGCAAATAAGGAATGCACTAATATATAACTTCCTGTTTTACCTTATTTCGCGACCTAATCTCTTCATACATATCAGTTGTGTTTAAATTAACTGCATAATTTTGATTCTACAAAAATGTTAACTGCAAAAAATTTTTAAATTGCTTGCAGTTAAAATTACCCGGTGAAAACCACTTTCGTAAAGATATCTATAAATTTTTCTAGATAGTGTTTTCAACTGTGGTTTTGCTTTTGTACCAAAATGCGCTAATCAAACACCATGAGTCTGTAAAACAAAAAACAAAAAAATGATCGTTATCACAATAGAAAAGCATGAAATGCATGAATAGCAAAAAAGGATTATGATCTGCGTTGTTGTTTGCTACAGAAAGACAATCTGAAGTCAAACATTTAAACGTTTATGACATGCAAGCACCGTTTCAAGATCCGTTGGAAGAATTTTTATTTGACTACTTCACTTTCTCAATAGGATGGTTAACATAAATTTGATATAGTTTGATCCTTGTAATTTTGTAATCATTATCAAAAGTGGGCATATGCACATTGCATCTCTATTCGATTGTTCGCGACATGATGTTGCAGCAGTTTTTCGTTTCAAGTCTGCAATTCACAACATTTTTCACTTGGTTTCTTCCATCAAGTAGATACGTTATTTTGCCCTGGCAATCGTATCGTTTGAGTTCAGTTTTCTGATGGTTGCCGCGTTTCTCTTAAAATTTTTATGGTAGTTGCTATGTGAACTGAACTAGGAACCAAATATATTTTAACAACAGCTTTAATAAACAAAAGAAAATCAAATATACTGTAACACATAATTAGCATTAAAAAACAAGACACTGGTAGAAACTGACACTGGCAGAACACATCGCGATCGCACAAACAACAAGAACTGCTCGTACCAACAGGAACGCTAGCAACGCGCAGATGAAAGCCTCGGTGGAAGTTATTGATAACGCAGCACTGAACGAGAAAAGCGTTGACTATTAATACATTCTCCCGGCCCCAGAGGCGTAAAGAAAGGGAGCAGAGGGGGCACAATTCCCCGGGCGCCGAATCAATACTGGGGCGCCGAATGACAAAATTTGCATTGTTTTTCTGCTTTTTTGCTCAAGTTTATGTCATTTACGCGGAATGTTCTAGCCAATAAGCTACGCATTTTGCTGTCGGTTGCAGATTTCTCTTACCACGCCAAATTGTCTTTTCATGGCCGGCGTGAGCTGTAGGGGCGTAACGAGGGAGACAAGGGTCTCACAATTCCCCGGGCGCCAAATCAGTATGGGGGCGCCGAATTTCTGCGGGGAGGCGAATGACTGCGGGGTCGCCAAAAAGTTCTAACAATGTCACAAGCACTTTCTTCAATACGGTACATTTGCTTCCAAAAGACCTCGGGTTCGACCATGGGGGGTCAAACTTGCTTCGTGGCCCGGGCGCCATCTAACTTCGTTATGCCCCTGCCCGGCCCAATAACAAAACATAGAATGCAAGGCACAGCATCGCTGGAACGAAAACGTGCAAGGTTGCAAAATAAAAAAAATAATAAAATGAAAATGTACTAGGTCATAAACGTTCACGAGCACAAGTCACCGGATTATTCGGCCAGGAATCTTATTGGGGACACTCCTTTGTTACTACGAGTTGACCGACGCACTCCCCCTTCCGTAGGTTCAGCCACCGTTTGTTCGTCTGAATACAACGGTGTTTCAGGGGATTGTTTTGGCATTTTAAATAATGTTTGGAATATTTTCGTCTCACGGTGAGGGAGCTTTACTGTCAATCACGAACGGTGGACAAGACGCAAGATCCTTGAGAGAGACAGTCGATTCTCTTCCATATTGATATCGAACAAATTGGCTCTGATTCATTGTGGAGAAGTGCGTTTACATTTTTTCCTTACTTCCCACTTCCGGTTGTGATCCGGCGCGTAGCCAGAAATTTCAGGGGGCTAACAGCATCCGAGTCTCAACATTTAAGTATTTGATACCCATGGTTTTTAAAAGGTTATGCACACAACGTTAATTTGCTTGGCATTTGATCCTGATCGGTTGTGTTCAGATTTAGCCACCAATAAAAAGTTTGCTTTCATTGGGTAGACAAGTTTTATAAGTTTGTTTTTGGGGAAGTTACAGGCTTCTACTTTGGATCAAAGCCAATCGTAAAGCTTTGCTCATAAAACATTCCTGCAAAAGCGCTTGTGAAAATCTCGATGCTCTTTGTGCAAGATCTGTAGTATGTCTTTGCAGCCAATAATGCAGTTGAGCAAGAAGTTATCGCGACCGCCATTGCTTATTGTTACCCTGTTCTGATGAACACCAACGTTTACTTGAAGCGAAGTAACCACTTTTCTCTTAGACACCGACTTCCGAAGTACGCTTTTTACGAACTTGCGCGCATATAAAACGTGGATCCTGCTGTCGTCCTATACTTGAGCGACCATTTGACGTATGCAGCTGATGCACACGCTAGCTGGATGATCTCAACGCTTTTGAAAACTGCATGGATTTTATGTCATTAAACGAAATTTCCGCCACTGCGGAAATATTTTTGCAAACTGATTGCACTAGGCTTGATTCTCAAAAACGATTAGGTATTTAGTTAGCTATTTAGAGTTAACAATACAATTAACAAACATGATAAAGACAATACTGTAAATTGGGGCAAGTCACACAAACTGTCTAAAAAAATTCGCATGTGTTTTACCCACTCGATCTACACCAGGGGTTCACAATTTTTCTCTGAACATGTACTCTAGCACTTTGACAGATGAGAATGTATCGCTATAATCTGAGGTGGAGGAACCTTTTTCAAAATGGGCGGCACAAGTATACGTCAAAAAAGCTATGGAAATTTTTTTCATTAAGCGATTTACTTTAACAATGGACCCAATACTAATTGTGTTGCTTAAAGGTATTTAAGCAAATTTGGGAATGTAAATGTTGGGAGGCCGGGCCGCCCAGAAGAAAAACCGGGGAAGGGCCCATGCGGTCCCCCGGTTCCGCCACCCGCCATTCGCCATCGTGCATATGTTTTGCCCATCGTTGATTATGGTGATATCATTTTTGATAATTGTACGACTACTGACTGTAATCTCCTTGAAAGCGTTTAAACTGCTGCAGTTAAAATTATTATTGGTTGCCTTGAGACCACATCCCATGAGATTATTCTGAAAGACTTAGGTCTTACCCCATTGTTTATCCGTCGTCAATTTCACATTCTTAAAACCTTCCGTGCCATCCTTTTTGGACCATGTCCATCGTTCCTATCTACCCTTGCTTTAAAAGTTTTAAAAATCTTTCCGACTACTATTCACGTTTCCATATAAACGTTCAACTACCTTCCTGTAAAACACATTCCTTGCATAATTCTGTTTTTCATAAAGGCTCAAAACTCTGGAATTCTCTACCCACTTATCTTCATAATTCAAGTTCACGCCAATTCTGCTCCAAAGTGTCTGATTTATTCCTTACCAAAAAAACTAATGCTTGACATTTGCACGGTTGCAATACTAACGCAGCTGCTATCTTGTTTATGCTTCGTTTAGGACATAGTAAATTGAACATAGATGGCCGCTACAATCAGATCTGTCAATGTGGTGCTATTAAGACTGAAGTTCACATGTTTCTTGAGTGTTCTTCCACCTGTGCGTCACGCCGAATGCTGTTTACAAATGTCTATAAGATTATCGCCGAGGAAAATGTGTTTTCCTACTCTGAGTTTGCTGCATTGAATCCAGCTGAATTGGTGGGAATAGTTCTCTTCGGACACCCTAAACTGTTTAAAAGTCCGTCATTGCGCTTGTTTAGACAGACATGTCTGTTTTTGTCCAGAAATACACCTTTTTAATATGGCCTCACCGTTTGACACGTTTTCTGTTTGTACTGTTTTGTTTGTGTGTATGTGTGTCATTTTTTTTCTTCGGTGTTAGTCTTTGCGTGACAATGAGCTCTTCAGGCCTTGGCCTGCCTTCATTGACTGTTTGTCAAGAAATTCAAATTCAAATTCCGCCACCACTGACTAAAATGTCTGTATGAACTCTCACAACTCCCACGTTTCACACAACCACAAACTGTAACTCACCCACGATTTGCAGGTAACAGGAGGCGTGATCATGGAATGCTAAATTAATGAAACGAGTCCAGTGCAAGTTGTTACCAAACTCGAACGTTTTTCGTACTCGTTTGGCCGGCATTTTCCCAAACATCTTATCATGATGTGTATTATGATTTTTGAAAATAATAGTCCTTGACATTTGTATCAAGATTTAGAAATAAGTTATATGTAAATATATTTTTCTCTTCTGTTGTTAACATTAAAGGTGCCCCGTCAGAATGCACCCCAAAGGGAACAAGTACCCCAGGTTAGGAAACCTTAGTCTGCACCAGTGTTTTTTTTAAGGTTTTTGAAAGAGTGTTGTGGTGGAGCTTTAGGGTGTCAACACCGTTTTCCCTTCTATGTCTGATACTTTTAACTGATTTTCACAAAAACGCAAGTTTCCGTCCAAATATGCTTAAATGTTTGAATACGACATTCACTTTTCGCAAACAAACTAAAGACAATTTCATAAACAGAAAGGTTCAATGTAGGTGTACATGCTCATTCATTTACTCATTTTCGTGCCCGCTTTTCCTTTTTCGAGAGTCGGGAAGCAGTCATACGAGGACCCGAAATTCCCCACGATCAACAGCAATCTCAGATAGTTCAGCTGGCTCCACACCAATACGGCACCAAGCAAGGTTAGAGATGCAGTCACTCCACCTGGTCCTTAAACGAATGTTGGACCACTTTCCTGTGGGTGTAGACTATAGCCTGAAGGACTTAGTTCGCTATTCTTTCATGGGACATTCTGGGTACATGGCAGAACCAAGATAGCTGGGATCTCTCGATTTGGAGAAGCGGCTTTACATCCCAGACTTCACGGATTTCAGACCTGTGCTCTTTGTCATGAAGTGTCACACCGAGAACTCTTCGCAACTACCCATCTTTACCGTTTGTTCTTTTGACAGTATTCTTTGAGTCGTCGCCTAAGATCCGTGACTACAGATGTATATCGGAACAAAGACCGATTTAAAAACTGAAAGCTTTGTGTTCTTTGAAAGATCCCGTTTCGTCACCACGGAACAATAAATCTCACGCAGAACTGCGCTTGCTTTACCAATCAGTGTATCAATTCCTTCGTTCCGACTTCCGTCATTCGTGAATACCACCCCAAGGTACTTGAACGTCTCCACCTGCTTCAGCGTATTTCCATTCACTTGCAGAAAACACTGCCTTGGGCATCTTAAGAGACATAATACCTCGATCTTTTTAGAGCTGATGTTCGTCCCTGCTTGGTCGCGCGCAGCAGAAAACCGATCGAATGCGCACTGAAGACCCTGTTGAGAAGATCCACGCATACAGTACCAATTCGTCTGCAAAAAGCAAACGGTTCATCCTGCAGTTCCCAACAGTGACACCCTCGTCCACGCTTCTGTGACTGTCTATCGGCCTATCCTATTCATACAGACCAGGGCTCTTCAAATTTTTTGAGATAGGATCACATAAACTATTGCACAACAGTTCGAGGAACAAATATCTTGTGTAATGTGATTTTTCGGGATATGTTACATTCTACCAAATCAACACAATTTTCGTAAGTAGGCCTATCTTATTTTTTCATTATTGGCAAAATGTGTTTTGCGCCCGGGTGAAATGGCTTCGCAAGTCAAACTTGTCCCACGGGCCGTAGTGCGGAGAACCCTGATATAGACTATGTAGAGGGGTGGTGACAACACACACCATTGTAGGAGTCCAACACCAACGTAAACGGTTGTGATTCAACTCCGTCGACATAGAAACAATCTTCTGAACAGGAATACAGTAACCTGACGGCCAGCAAGAGGCACCCGTCAACACCGTACTCCCACAGCACCCCCCAAAGCGTTTCACGAGGAACCCGGCCATATACTTTCCCCAGGTCGACAAAACATGTGTGTGTAAGTCTTGGCATGCTCCCAGGATTTCTCGAAAATTTGCTGGAGAGTGGAAATTTGTTCTGAAGTGCTACGGCCACGACGAAAACAGCACTGGGTATCATCCAGATTTGGTTCAATTATTTTCGCGGCATCTTGGCCTACACTCTTCCTGGGAAGTTTAGCAAAGACATGCCGCTGTAGTTGTTTTTTTCACTCCTGTCTCCATTGTTTTGTATCGGGACGATCAATTTGCTAATCTTTCGGCACCCTTCTAAAACGCCATTGCCACTTGACACACACGAGTCAGTCAAACCATCTTGCGTTCCAAGTTCCCTTAATTCACTATCAAACTTTGCGCAATTAGCTTTAACACCGGATTTAGCAGCGGCATCAGAGCGCTTATTGGTGCACAGTTCTACGGAAGCTTTCATCTGTGCAAAATCAAAACATCCCGCCTGAATAACTTTGCCCAATTTTGTCAGGTGAAGTGTCAATGTTGACAAAAAGAAGCACCATGTTGAAATTTTTGTTTTCATAAGTCGCAGTAAAACAACGCACATCGCATCATTTATATTTTCTGACAGCTGCTTCAGTGCGGCCCAAATGGCCAAAATCTCACTCCTAGCTCTCACTGTTGCCTCATTCGACAACCATCTTGTTTTGCATGCGCAGTGCAGCTGCGACCTTTTGTCTTCATTGTAGTCTGATGCAACGCCAGGCAAGCCGATCGCAACGGCGAACAGTAAAACACTTCCACGATTGCATTAACGTGCTTTCGCAGTTTCGTACACCATGCTGCACAAATCTGCGACAGTATAGTAAGCGACCGAAGCGAGGCAGTGCGCATGACAGTGCACAGATACCAAGCTCACAATTTTCGACTCCAACTTCTGCACCAGAAAAATGTGCCGGCCTATAACATTGCGGCCGCCTGTTGCAATGGCTGCGTGCAGGAAAACATGCTTTCCTCAAATCGCTTTACCTGAATACAAAGGAAATCCATATCTAGGGTTACAGAATTTAGGGTGGTATTACAAAATTTTAGCGTGTCATTTTGACGCCCAAAAATGGCTTAAAAAACACTGGTCTGCACAAAGTGAAAACTCGTGTATTTGGGAAAAATAAGCCACAATCGGTTATCTACACGACTCTGTAGTAAATGTAAGAAATATTTGTCGCCGCAGCTTAACATGACGTAAATTTGATCTAGCAAATCTAATGTAACCGCTTGAAGTGCTTCTCAAATCCAGTTCAGTTTCCATTATAGTCGGTTTCTGTGCTCCTTGCGGAGGGTCGTGAATGGTCTGCGACACACATTTGCCCAGGCTTTCGCTAAGGCCGGGCGGTTGTCTTCGCAGTGAATGCTGCACTAGTTCATGGCGAGTCACTGGCACCATCGTACGTGAACTGTTTCTTTGTACCCATCAACGCCGAGCACGGGGCTGGACAGGCCGCAAGCACAGTTTTTCAAGTATTCGGTATTACCCGGTCTGGAATCGAAGTCAGCCTACCAGCTTTGATGGCGCATGCTCAATCAACTGCATCATCTAGTAGGTATCATTAGTGTTCCAGTAGTATAATTCAAGTTTACGCTACCAGCAAGGTAATGGGAAATCGTTAATGTAAACCAGGGATGGGGTACTTATTTACTATTACGGGCCGCACTAATCTTGGATTATCGCTGGCGGGTGGCAAATAACAAGTGATTTTATCCTAAAATTCTGCCTTTATCTTACTACGAACGAGGGATAGAGGCCTCTTATGACATACCATCGTAAGTACCTGTTTATCATGGAGCTTCGTTTTGATGCGATTTTGTATAAATTGGGTAAAGAAGATTCTGATGCGGGCCATGTTAAATGTCCACTCGGGGCGCATATGGCCCGGGGGCCACAAGTTTCCCACCCCTGATGTAAACGCTAAAGTTCCGCATACTTGTGATTGTACTGTCGAAAGGCATGCTTATTCATCGCAAATAAATACCTAGAGAATAATTGTTATTGCTGTTAAACAGTGCCTACTACGTAAAAATGAAGAGTTTAAAATTGGATTGTTACTTTGACAAAGTTTTAGCTTCAAAGCAGATAAAATGTATAACACCGCCATATTCAAGCGTTTTGGTTTAAAACTTTACGCAAACGAAAATCAACGATGTTAATTTAAGATTACGGTTGAGATTGCAGATATCTGCAACCCACTATAACGCAACGACTCTCGTCTAACATTCGAATAAAGCAAATTTAATACACCTGTGTACAAAAAATTTCTACTTGCGACTCTCCAAAAATTGTTCACGACCTCAACTCTCCATGATCGCAACCCTTAGGCTGAAAACCACTGCATTAAAGAAAGTGAATATCTACTGTTGTGGCCCATTTATAACAAACATCACGTGTCTTCGGACTCTAGTATCAATGTCCATTGCGATGATCGAGTCAAAGCAGAGACACCAAGAAACTGAGAACGAAATATTCCCAAATACCTTTGTCCAACCAATTACCTACAGTTTGAGCGAACGTGCTCCTGGTTGAAAAGAGGAAACACTATAATTGCGGGACGCACGTTTGAAATGCAGAAGCATTAAGATTGATGGCATAATTAATTTAAGTTCGGTGCAATGTACGGTCGTCAATTGTTTGCTTTTGCATTCGAGTCACATGCTGTTATCACTTTGTACCAAATGGGTCATATAACCCTTTCACGATATTCTTTTCAAATTTTAAGAAAAGGGTGTCTAGCTAGGAACCTCAAACGTTTTGACTTTTATTACTTTTGTGTCTTGAATAAACCACCAAGTCGATACAAATATTCATTTTCAAAATCAGTGTTTCGCAATGAAAAAACGGTGAAATACCACACGGGTCACTTGACCCCTATGCTGAAAATGTTGAGCTATCCAACTACATTTCGAAAAACTTTTGCATACAGGGCCAGAACATGTTCCACATAAACTTTGAACAGTTGCAACATTACATTCTTGATTTGATAACTGGCAGATTAGGAATTTAGCTCTTTTATGGAGTAACATGTCCTCACCAGCTCCTTCGTGAATGCGTTTCAGATGCAATACGTGGGGTACTCCACGTCCCTTATAATTTCTCTCTGCTGAGCAAAGCTTTTCCGCTAGTTGGATAATAAAATCCCTTTGTAGTTGTAACTTGCATTGTTTTGCAAATGGTATATGCGTCCAGTGCCAATGTCCAACAGATTGAAAAATACAGCAAGTGGCCATCTTTGGGATGCCGCCTTAGTGGAGTATGCATGGAACATTTCATCAGCTGCATCCACAACAACCTTACTTGCGTTGTAGTATAGTAGTTTCTGGAATGCCAGGTCGTCCTTATTGTTTTTGCCACAAATTTTATTGGATATTCATCCCCTCCATTCAAAACTCTACAAAGACGACACATACCAAAAAAGGCTTCTAACACTTCTTTCCCGAAAGAGAATTCGCTGTTACCATGTCGACAAGCTTCAGCGATCGTGAATGCTAAAACATGGTCAGCATTTTGTGTCCCGAGATCTCTTGAAACACGTCTTTAGCATCGCCTACGTGTGCAAAAACAAATTGTTTTGTACCTGGCCTTGTTCTGACTATGTTTTTTTACTTGCACATCCATTTTGCAGCTACAAACAGTGTAACCAAATTTAACCAAATGGCACCATCTCTACGGAATGTTTGACAACTGTCTGCCAAAGCAAGTACCTAATTTTCGGAAATGTTCTTGCACAGTATCTTGCTGTTTTGCAAGCTTTTCACGAAGATCACACGCGCTTGGCTGGAGCTCATCGGTCTGTTTCGTCGGAGCCTTTATCAACTTGGAGAACTGTGAGCACTTCTTGTACATTGTACTTTTCGTTTTCTGCAAGCCTAGACACGGAACATAACGGCACAGCAAAAACTACAGCGAACCTTTTGCCAAACAATATCACCAAAATATGCAAACCTGCATTTTAGATAAGCAGCTACAGAATGCCTGCAAAAACAAATACAAGGCCACAATCGAGCGCTCAACTACGAAATTCTAGATACCGCACACTAGGTTTTCTGTAGCATAAAGTTGCTGGAAGCATTCGAGTAACCTCTTGAAAAAGGTAATTTCACAATCTTGAATTCTTGCTGCAAGCATTCAGTGATAACCTCTTTGTCTTCAACATAGTTTCTGGTGTTCACTAACTAAATGAGGTAAGTTCTCCGCAATACAACGTTTGAACAGTTTGCATTCACAATTCCACAAGGATGTGAAATCAAACAAGAATATTGTCACTGTGCATGCGCAAAATATAGCAACCAAAGCACTGTGATGTCATCATAAACAAAGGTCACACTGTCTAAATTAATTTCTACGAAACAGAAGCAATGAATATTGTGCTATATCCGAAAAACCCGTTCCTATTAAACGCATGGGTCAACTGACAGGTTGGTCGTTGGCAAATCTTGAAGAAAAAATCTCGGTTGTTCTAAAGCAGTGTTTCCCAAACTGTGTGCCGCGACACACTGGTGTGCCGCTGAAGAGGCTGAAGTGTGCCGCGAAAGTTTTATGTTGTGGCAATTACTTATACTTTTCATCTTAACATAGGCTATTTGTTTCAAAGTATGTGTGCCGCAGCCAAATTCAGTATGTATTAGTGTGCCGTATCATAAAAAAGTTTGAAAAGCGCTGTTCTAAAGTTAGTGTGAACACTGGTTACAAATCCAATTATTTCGGAAGTCTGTTTTAAGTATCGCAGTCATATGGTGGACATTCTTGAGTTGCGTATCTTGAACTTGTTCGCAAAGGAGTTGACGGAATTTCAGTGCTTCTTGAGTTCACTCTCATTTGCTTCTGAACAGTTTCGTAGCTAGGCGGTGCGTCATTTAATGCGAAATCGCTGTTCTGCGAAAGGAGATAAGAATAATTAAAATTGTGGGAAGATAGATGGTTATCACAAGCGACGATAAATCAAAAACAAAACAGTATTGTTTCGTTTTCGAGAAGCTGGCTAATCGGTCATGATTTTGAATAAGTATGAATGGACAATTCCTACAAAAGATCTTGACAGTAGAGTTGTTGGTGCGATATTAACTATCGCCGCGATAGTTTACCCATTTGATCTGGAGCAGCGTGGACAGCAACAAATCTCCATACTAACACTGTCGACGTTTGAGCTAGTTACTTAAATAGTGCGGATCGAATATTTTCCACGAACAAGTGACATGACATGACAGCTGTAGATAGGCAAACAAGGTTGACTGTTTCCAACATCGCCAGAGGTCAACGCCAGCATACACTACTTCAACCGTTACATCAGTAAACCGTCACCTTTCATATCAAGTCAATTTTTAATTTGCATTAAAACAACCGCCGTAAAATAATGCAAGCCTTCTTTGAGGAAGTAGTATGTAAAGAGCAAATTATACGTAGGAAATTATGCACTGCAGCATTTCACCAACGTTTCAAGCAAAAACCAAACCTACAGTATTTCATGAACTCCTTAACTATGAATTCTAAATTCCTATGCGTTTTTGACAGGAGCGTAGCTCAACAGTCTATATTTTTATCACTGAATAGGCTATCTTTTTATCACTCTTGCGCGAACCACTTGAGTAGTTCGGCCGTTTTCAGTTATAACTCACTAACCGGTAGTGCTATAGAGCTAATCAAATCGAATCATCAAAAGATACAGAAAGTCTTCTAGTTCTGAATGATTTTTCAAAATTGTGCACTTTCGGGTTTGAAATTGTTGTGGTGCTGTGTGATATCACGCAGTGGTCCCGATGACTTGCGTCATGGGGACTTTTGAAAATGTTGCAATTACCTACAAGCTTTTTTGTCCAGTTTTAGACACAGATTAAGGAAAATCCTCGCTTCCTTTAGAGATCTTCCCACTGGGAATTTTTTACATGAAATAGAGCTGCCGTGGTTTCTAAAACGAATATGACACTGCCGAAACAGTAGAGCTTTTTCTAGAGTAACCAGTGCACAGGTGTAAGAAATAGATTATGAGAATCAATCCAAAACATAACGATGTGAATGGCTCAAAAATCATGAAAGACGCCAAAGCACTAACTTTAGTATTAAAATTATCGACCAAACAGGAATAAAAATGTAGTTAAGACAAAAGATCATTCCTGCTTCTACACAACTCTGCAGTTGAAAGTCCCAAATAAGCAATAGGAATAATTTATAAGTGCGTACAGCTGGAAGGCGTATCCTAGATTCATGAGCCATGTAGAGATACAACATCTTCAACCTTAAAAACTTTGTTTACTACTACAATTTGTTACCCTAGTCAATTATCTTCTGGAGTGATAGACGTTACACCAAGGATAAAGCTTTACATGAGTAAAGAGTGAAAAATGTATACTACTGCTTGCTGTCTGCCTGCAAACTGCGTACTTTATACATACGTTTTTCAGTAAGTTGAATTTTATTGATTCCACACATATGAGTTGAAATATGAGATGAACTTATGACTTATGGGTTGAAAAATAATTGCAATAAAATTTTAATCGTTCATGCTCCCCATGTACTGTGCATATTTCTTTCACCGCGTTATTTATAAATTGAGAGCCTGTCACAAAAACACAGCTTCTTTGCAGAAAATCTCTCAAACATTCGTTTTATCTACACGTCAATTCAGTTTTGCTATCTTCACATAAAGTTTCTACTGGTAAATTTTAACTGCAAAAATATTATTTAGGACGTATCTGTTGAAAGACTACGGCAGAGGATCATCAGACAAAATAGCCAAACAATAAAACTCAGAAGTCTATTGTTGTGAAGTTGCATCCAGCGCGAGTAACTAACAATACACGAAAACAAGAAACGTAACATTGACGCATCAAATGTAAAACCTTGCAAAGTTTGACAACAGAAGGTAATGTTGCTTGGTGCAGAAAGTACCTCCTCATATTAAACATACAACAACGGTAGAATAAAAGTCTTCCTTATTTAGTGGCTGAGTAATTCGCTCCGATTATGTGCAAAAGAGAAAGTTAATTTGCACTGTGCAATACTGTACTTAGATTTTAGAACATCTAATCTCTTTCATCTATCACAATAGACATTTATCTTATATAAAGAATAAATATTGCTGGGAGAATTTTGACAACAGGCCTACCTCACCGAAAACATGTGTGTGTGTTTTATTGTGTCCATTTCAGAATCGCCCATACATCACTTTTTGCTCAAAAAATCCATTAGATTAGGTATTTTGTTTTCTCTTAAATTTTTACTGGTGCTTATTGCTCTCTTTTTAAATATCAAATTATTTTAAATGTTTGAGACTTCACCCGCGTACAAACCTGATAGGCAGGTGGATTCGTTACTGCTTCTCGGCGAACACTCCTTCTCGGTCCTGTGTTTAACTTTATGAACCAGATCTTCAGGCAAGCAATGAGTACAAATATCCCGAACGCAAGTGCAAACCACAGATCTGTACAAAAGTAATGTTTTTCCTTATATTGCAACACAATCTGTAACATTGCAGGTTACAAGGCCTGGTTTTCGGCGTTTGCAATCAATTTTATTTCCCAACAGGTTATGCAAATGTCGCGAAATGATTTCAAGAAGCTGCAAAACCTGTAAATACTATTACATTCAAGTAACTAATATCCACAAAGATGAAGGGCTTGAAATCCGTCAGGAATTTTGCAAAAGAATCGATTCCACGTAGCACCAAGCATCTCCAGTCCTACAGCCTGCAAGCAATGCTTACGCTTACGGGTGAAACGCTGAAAAGGCTAAAGCAAGCGCAGAGAAAGTAAACAAACTCAAGACTAAGTAGAAAGTTGACCTACATGTTTTGGTTTCATCTTTCCCGCACCTGACAACTCTGTCAGAGACAGGAAAAACATAAACACGGACGTAATGATTACCTTCAAAAGACCTACCAAATTGGCCAAACACTAAGATACAAAAACACAAAATGAAGGTGTATCAAAGCCTTGCAAGCGCTGTGCACTTTGTGGTTGCAACAGAAAACACAACAAATCACCCATGATACTGTACCACGTGTTTCACAAATAACAGAAAAGATAAACATTTCGCAGTGAACCAAAATGCGACATGCGCAAAGTATTATATTTACCTAGCGACTTGTGTGATATGCCACGAACAGTATGATGGCCAAACCACCAATACATTTTCCACAAGATGTTCTTTTCACCGCAGTAATTGGAACAAACCTGATTGTGAAAATGATAACGACCAATCATGGCAGTATTCAGCGAGTCATGGCATAGTAAACAAACCACCTTTACAAGAAGCACTGTTGGTTTTGTTGAACAAAAAAGTTTTCACTCTCCTGATACCTGTGAGGATGAATGTTACCACAAACTTGACGCAAAAATTAATATTCAAAGCGTGATGATACCCCTATGAAATAATTCTTGCACACTTTAACAAGATTTGATCTATTCCGTCATCCAGTGAAGTAACTATGTCGTTAATGCTCATCGTAGGGTGAAGCATTTAATTTTAAAAGCTCACACTAGAGTTTCCACGCAAACCTCCTGCAAGGAATATGTCTTAGATATTTCTGTGTGAGTCATAACGACGACGTTTTTTGTTGGTTTGTTCGACATTTGGCGTCAGATGATTTATATTCCAGTGAAAGCAATTATTTGGCAAAGATGTATTTTTAAGTTGTTTATTTGTCGCAGCTTGTGTTCTGATTTACAGTATATTCCATTTTGGTCTTGAGTTTGTCTACTTTCTAGGTTCCTCCTTTGCCTTTTCAGTGTTTTATCCGTAAACATTACTTGCAGTGCACAGAGGCGGATCCAAGGGGGAGAGATTGGGGCGATCGCCCACCCACAACCTACGAAATTAACTTCATTCATCATGATTTTGTACAATTTGGACAACATGATAAAACCAATTCTAATTAAATCTTTCTTCATACTCGAAATGTCTCATTGTTCGCGATATAGGGCCATTATGTGGTCCATTGTTTTGTCACAGCAGTGTTGTGAAGTATACGAGTGCTTCATCCTTCTTACTGTACAGCAGAGAAGCCGTTACAGGACTTGACTGCGAAATATTACTGAAATCGGCCTCCCCATAAAGTTACTAGCTGGATTCGCCCTGGCAATCTGTAGGACTGAAGATGCGTAGTCTTAAGTGAAATCATTTTCCAATTAAAAAAATTTGCTAATGGATTCAAACCCTTCACCTTTGCAGGGACTAATTACTTGAATATAGATATGTGCACGTTTGAATCATCGCAAAATGATGAAAGAACAGCCCAGTCGGCTGATTCCTTGAAAGCTTATAACAAACCCAGAGCTTTCAACGGTAAATACTACTGCTTCAGATTCATTTCCAAGCTAACGCAATTGTTTTGATATTATAAACAAGATAACTCATGCTGCTCATTAGGTTACCCACGATCTTGGGTGAAACAGAAGATTTCTAAAGAAATATCCAACTAAAAACTTATTTAAAAGCTAGGAACTGAAACACTTCAAAGAGAATGACTCTTACGGTCGGTTTTCAGTTTCAGCAAACCTACGTGTTATTCATAATCAAGGCGGATGCAAGTGAGAGCCGGAATCCTTATTTATACTTACTGCTTTCCATTTTATACTTAGAAATTTAATGAAAACGTAAGTGTTTGGCGTTGTATGAAGTCTTAAAATGTCGAGAAATCAGAGTGGTTTACTGGTGCAAGCATGGCAATTTTCACTTTTACAAACATTGCCTAATGCCGGGAATATTTTTGGGTTGTATACTTACACCACAGGCTATACCACTGAAAAGTGTTGGCTTTGTTTCGGTAGCAACATGAAGGAGGTTGGACGTCGTCACAGCAATAGGCTTCTGTGGAAAAATTGTCTGCACACAAAAAGACGCCAATTAAACGTGCTAAACAAAGGTGTTAGCTTTATTCTAAATGTATTTCTTCAAATCTCTTGACGCAAAAAATAATTTACTGACAAAGAGCCGAGTGGAAAGGGATTCACAAAACTGGACCGTATTGTTCTTTGCAAAGCAATGGAAGGGATCCTGCGGATCTAAACTTTCACAACTATAAGTATACTTAATTCTAAACGCTTCCATCCACACGGCATGGTTTGGATTTAGGCCCAACGAATATACATTTGCAGATAAACGAAGAGCAAATTTATTATTTCTATAGGGAATTTCGGCAATTCTTTTCCATTGTTCAACACATGTTACACCTGTTTAAATGTAACGCTGAACGCTTCAAACTCGTTTTTTGTGGTGGTAATAACCCTACTAAGTATACGAGTAGGTTCCTCCATATTTGTTGACTGCCGGCTGCAAAAAATGAAACCAGAATAAGTAGGCTTCCGAGATCACTTTTTCAAAGTGTGACTTTGACTGGAAAGGTTCCAAATCTCACCCAAATATCCCATCGAAGTTTTGCAGTCGACCATGTGAAAGAAATGAAAATAAGTTTTTGGGAATTGGAACATCTTTTTCTCTTTGCATAAAAATGAAATGAAAGTGTTTAAAAAATTATGCAGCAGCATTGTCAAAAGTACAGTATACAGTATACGTTCTACCTTTAATTTTTTTCGTGGGAATTTATTGATGTATATTTATGAATAGGTCTCTTTCTTGTCCACCCTCGGAGAAAAACATACCTTTCAAGACGAGTTTTTCTAGTATACAAAATTTCATCCAAATTTTGTTGAAGAATATTTTTTGCAATTAGCTTGCCAATTTCTGGTACTTACTTGATATTTTACTTCATCAATGCGTGGATCTAAACCAAGTTGAAAGTTATCCGAGAGGCTCTGGTTTACGTTAATGTTATACATCTTTTTCATAAGGATGCGTACTTGAATTCAAACACAAGCTGAAATATCTAATGATGTACACATGTAACACAGTTGCGGCCCCAATGAGACCAAGATGCAGATCGACGGATATTTTTCGTTGCTAATTTCTGTTACTTGCATCCAAACATTTTTCAGAAAATAATGTTTTATCAGTACTAGCGAGTTAATCTTAATCCATTACGCACAAGCTGATGCTAATTGAAAACAGTTCTGTTAAACAAATTTCCCCTCAAAGTTCATGACAGAAACAACATATACAAGAATTGTTTGAAATATTGCGAACCTTCACGTACTGTGAAAACTAACGAAGTGCTGTTGGAGTTGGGATTTTCATGAGCTTATTAATCTTTGACATTTCATTATCATTTTCACGAAAGTTGAGTTTATTTGATGATAACTGGGAATTTAGAACACGAACAAGAATTCATTGCAAAGATGCCAAGGCACCGAAAAAGCACAAGGTTATTAACCCTTAAGTGACGGTACAATTTTACAATCTGACAGACGATATAGGTACAATTTTACCGTTACGCATTTACTTAACAAATCCGAACTTCAGATATAGATGAGCTATTTTGTATATACTAATTAGTATGTACACTCAATTTTGGTTAGGTTTTGCAATATGATGGCTTTAACTCGTATCCAACAGGGGCGTAGCAAGAAAGTAATTTTGAAGGGACAAATTCTTTTCTAGAGAATTGTGTCATTCATATTGAAAAGTGTTGCTTTTGCAACATATTTATATTTTAGGAGCCTTATTGTGAATACACTACTGCATTACTGTGGTTGAGCACTGCTGTTATGCTGTGTACACTTGAGACTCCCAGAACTCAGCAGTCTGTTTCCAGCAAGACAGGTGTTCAAATTAACCCAAGTTCACACCGGGTCACAATCTCAAAACATGAAATCAGTGGCGATCCCGTGTAAAAAACTCCTTTCAAATTGTCGCCATAAGTTTTTCTATGTTTTTTTTATCTGTATCTGCTGTAGATGCAATCGACAATCATTGTAAAATATTAAAATTGCAAAAATCATCGGATCAGAGAGTGCGATCTCCCGGGTACATGCAGAAAGCAGGTAAGTTGCTGAAAATGAATCCGCTGTGCAGTTTCACCACTAAGCCATCACATGTACCTTCGCTTTGTGAAAAGCTTTGGTAATGATTAACTTGTCCCCAACACTTCTGAAATAAGATTTCAAAATGTTTGAAGTTTAGGTAGACATTTCAACTTATTGTAATTCTAAAACCTTGAAAATTTTTTGATGTCTCGATTTTTTTAAATTCCTCTCACCCACACGACAAAACGTCAGAAAAAGAAAACCCGAAAGCCTCTCATCCCTCAAAATTGTGATATCATTTGTGGACGTCCCTTAAAATTGTTACGTCATATATGGACGGCTCTTCAGTCAGCATGTGCGTTACGATCACAGCGACGATTGATTGGTTGGTTGTTTGCTTTGCGGTCACACTTAACGTCCACACAGGGTGCAGGGCGAACCGGTAACTGCCGTAAACCTTACAATGTTTTTACAGAAAACGCAGTATAATATTTTATTGGAAGTACAGTAACATGAACGCCCAGTCAAGGATTATATTCCATTGCAAATAAACCTAACGAATGGCATTATACTTACCAAAGCAATAGTACCCTCTCCCACAGTCATCATCAGCCTGCGCAAGACAATATTTATTCTGACTTCAAGCACTTGAGTAATTTTTAATTAGTTTCATCCTTACTTGCATACTACCAAAAAGTTTGACATTAAAATCATTTATATGCAGATGTAAAAAAACGTTTGTTTGTTAAATGCTTTACCACACATTAGTTAATTTTGCATTGTTATATTCCGATGACAAGAAGCTGATTATTAGGCCAAACAATATGCCAACTTCCAGGGAATTCTACCTTTGCTAGATTTAAGCTAGTGCACATGTTAGCTCAGTGGCGTGCGCAGGTCTGGTGAGTGGTGATGCCCGGGGTGACTGCGTGATTGTATGCTCCCCTACAAAATTCTAGTATTGAGCAGTGGAGAATGGCAGTCATTGCTACTGGACATACGCTGTTTGTGACGTTACAATATGACGTCATATTCACGTTTGCAAACCAACATTTGGCGAAGTTTGTTGAGACAACATGCATATTATTTTGCACACACTCCCAATACTCGTTGTATAATGTGTCACTGTAATGAATATAAATTATTATCAGCGCTCCAAGTTAGGAGAACGGAGCAAAACACCGCAATCATCGCTAAGACAGAGCAGCTCAACACGCGTTAAAGCAGGTGAGTATAATACATTCAGTGCTATGTCAGCGTAGTTTACAACTGCAAAAATACATAGCAGCGCATTACAACCGTGTAGTGAAACACACTCAGAGTTACGACAGGGCAGTTCACAACTGCAAGATCAACAGGTTGCGTGAATGTCTCATCGAATAGCAGTCGAGCAGAGGGGTGGATCCAGCCAGTAATGTTAGCGGGGGGGCGATTTCATTAATATTTGGTAGTCAAATTTCATTACGGGTTCATACTGTAAGAGAGATGAAATATACTTCACAACACTGCTGCAACAAAACAGTGGACGACAGAATGGTCTTATATCGCGAATACTATTTTCTGAATTGTACAAAATCTTGGTAGATAAAGTTACTTTTGTAGGATTTAGAGGAGACGATCGCCCCCCACTGGATCCGCCCCTGAGAGAAGGTATGTGGCTGGGATGGCGAACACCCAGGCTTGACAGTTCGAAACTTGCTAAACTACACAAGAATTGAGAATGCGAATCAATATGCAAGAGACCATTCGTTTGTTATTATGTGCCTGTTACATGTAGGCCTACAACTACTGGGGGCAGAACATATACGGGCTTATGCGAACCGATATGATCGATCCGCCTGAACGGCTAATTAGTAACGAAGCTCGAAATGATGCACACACTGCAAGTACAGGTGTGCGGCGTATTGGCGCACATCCAGGTTTGCCACATCAAAAAACGAACAGGAAACTAGTGATGCAGCAAAAAGTCAGCTAAATCAAGCAATTTGAAATAATACAGTTTTGAAATTTGGCGCAGAAAATCAATTAAACGTCCATAATTATTTTAAATCATTTTTCGTGATTTTCCCTTGATCGCACGATCTGAAAAAAGGCACGTCACTATCAGTTTGACTGGGTGTACGCTGCACAAGGGGCGTAACGAGGGGGAAGGAGGGCATAATTCCCCGGCCGCCGAATCACTATGGGGGCGTGAAAAAATTGCAATAGTGTCGTACTTTCTTCAATGCAGTGTATTTGCTCCGAAAGACCTCAGGTTCGACAACGGGGGCAGCAATCTTGCTTCTTGCCCCGGACGCTATCTAACCTCGTTACGTCCTTCAGCTGCACACGTAGATTATAGGTCCCTGGCAGTGAAGAAAGTGAGAATTACTGGCATTGAAATTCGTAACAATTAGTGTCGACAAAAAAGCAAGTTTCGCAAAACTAAATCCATGCAACATGTGTTAGTAGTCTTACAATATGAAAAATCATCTAGTTACAGCATTTTATTTCACCCGTTGGACGTTGGATGCCCGGGACGGGATGCCCGGGACGGTCGCCCCGTTCGCCCTCTGCACACCACTGTGTTAACTATACTATAGCATAAGGTAATAATCAACTTAGTGAAACGAAAAGTTCATTGTAGTAGGTTTGTGGAAATCTATGAAAAATTGCTGGAAGCTGGTTAATAAAGAACATGTTGTCATCTTGTTGGAAGGCATGAAGAAAGTTGACACAATCATTTTGCAAACTGTCAAAAACATTGTTCAATAAAACTGGGTTTCCGCAATAAAAATCGTTTGAAAGAAGCATGATTTAAAATTTCATGCAACCGGAAATGTTGCGTTTCAATCTAATTTTTCAAGTAAACTTTGTCTTGTTTTTATGAACGGTAATTTTTGTAAATTGTGCTAAACATTACTTTTATACAAAAATAATTGCAATTGTCTTTTTTAGTATGATTTCATTGTATAGCCAGCCATATTCATTTTGACAACTTAAGTTTCTTTACTATTTGAAAACTTTTTGCAAAGCTCAAGGTTTGCTGCAAGTTTTCAAAGAATCAGCCGGCTGGACTCTGCTTTTTTGGTTTGCGATGATTCAAACTTGTACATATATATATCCATCTGTATTAAAGTAACTAGTCTCCACCATAACAAATGAGATGAATCCGGTCACAAATTTTGCTTCCTGTTAAAAATTTCCTATTACAAAAAATTGCGAATGAAGTCAACTCAGTCGCCTTGGTCAAGATTTGCTTTAACGTTTAAAATATGGTGCGCAAATCTTTTGTGCAATCTACAAAAAAGCAGCGGAAATGCTCCTGCCTTGTGCACAGCGGTGAGTGTCAGGTTTTTCAAAGTGGAAAGGAAATATCATACACCCGAAGCAACTACTAGGAGAGAGCAGACAAGAAGTTCGAAGTGACACTATTCGTTGCATTAAACGCTTCGCATGTGGTTTAATCGAAACAAAACTGTAACCTATATATCGTTTTTTATTTAACTGCGCTTTTTGAAAATTTATTTCAATGCGTCCAGTTTCCATATCAAAACAACAAATATCAGCACTCATAAATACAATAAACAAAGTTTTCGCATGTTCTGCTACAGCAAAATAAGTTCGCAGTGTAATTTTCTCATACTTGGTAAGACCCAGTATGGTTCTGTTTATTCGGACAAATGCACTTATTTATTGGTGGTCAAGACCAAAACTGTGACTGGTAATAAAAGTGCAGTTCGGCAGTTGTTGGACAAATGGAAAACTATTTCACTATCGATATTACCAAGTCCCCGTTGGCCCGCAGTGGTGGCGTCGGACAGGGCTTCAGTTATGTGTCAAACAGCCTCTAGGTCGACTGAGATCTTCAGCCATGCAAGGCAATCAGTCTATATAGGGATAAGTAACCGATGACCAGGTGGGAAATATTTTCCACTCTGGCAGCCCCGACTTTTGAACCAAGGTATGTGAAGTATGGTAGATGGACGAATGGGTGACTCAAGTGACCCTTACCTACGCAGGGTTTGGTTTAGAGTTCTCAAAGCGATCATCCTGTTTCGCACAAATTTGCTGCAAGCAGGATTTTAGCCAATACGCACAATGCACGTCCAAAATAATGTAAAAGGATTTTAAAGTTTGAGTGCAAGAGCGTATTTCTTAGTCAAAATCCGCATGGATTAATGGATCTTTGAAATTGCATCTGTGCCAACACTTTTCCTCTTCAAGATGATTTTCTAGTACATTCCGCAATAAACAAGCTAAATGCTGAAAGTTCACAGAAATCTACACGTCTTAATTCTTGCGCAATGCTGTCTTACTGCATACCACATCAAGACGACCTCCATAATAGAAAAAAGAACTCACCGCTGTAGTTTGAATAGATGTCTTCAGAACCAAACATAAAAACATTAGAGCCACCATCATTAAAGAATTACAATCTTGAATTGCCTAACGATCTTCAGCTTACTTTGAAAACTGTCCTGTAATTATTAACTTATATTTTTTTCAAATACCAAACTAAGCGATTATTTGCTCAATATCAAATGCGTAGGAAACAATTCCAGCTGTGTGAAATTATTAATCATTGATTTCCGTCATGTAATACTTTTCAATAAAATTATTTCTCACAACACAATACTTTTAAACCACGAAGTTAACCAGTTACATACTACAAGTCATGGAGAATGTTCTACCGCTAAACTAAATGTTGGAGACTTTCTATTGCGATTGAAAGAAATAAAACTGGCAACAAGCTGCTGGCAAAGTTCTCAGGCTAAGAAGTGTTTTTTATAGATTCTATTTGAATAAAAGCTGATGATGCCTAGATCGTAGGCGAAATATATACTCTGTAAAATTTTAAAGTGTCTGATTCTTTGCTGAGAAAGGATTTCTTTCCATAGACATTGTGTTTTTTACACGTTTTAGACATAAGACATTTTGGCATACGATGTACTGGTTGCAATGAGCCACGTTTTTGTTAGGCCGCAGAAATACTGGAACAAACTTTCAAAACGTTTTCAGTTGCAATTCAGAAAACAAGAAAAATTAAAATCATGTATTTCGCTGTTTAGACGACGATCTCTTGGTTCAACCAGTGCAATAATCATCTATATGTGAAATGTGATTCAGCAAAGAATTTGAACTTATTTTCTAAGTTTTGCAAACAGCTAAGTTTTTTACAACGAAAAAAGCTGTCTCTAAAAGCACTTTCTAATCTGTTGTCTACCAATCTGCGTATTGTAATTGAAAAGTTAGTCATTTTGAAGTAAGAATAAGCTTACGGAGTTGGAACAGTTTTTCAAATCTAACCTTTCCCTGAACTGTTTTGCGACTTAGAGGTAAATTTCTCAAATTTGGAATGAAATTTTATTGACAAACCTACTTCTTTAAAAGAAATCTGCACCTAACATATCCGAACTGCTCAGTTTGCCACATCACGACTATCATCGTCTTGCTAAAATTCATTGGTAAACCTTATGATAGGCAACATCACATAAAGCTAAATGGAACGAGAGCAAATTTCTGCACTTTCGGTTAATTATTTGCAAAAGAGCTACAAAAAGACCAAACCTTTTGAAAAGCAGATATCTTATCTTGCAACAACAAAGGTAATATTTCAGAGGCTGAACAAGTTTTTTATTGCATCATTGTGAGGCAAGGCTAACAGGCTACATAAAACCAAAGTAAATAAATCGTGGCGCCGACGCATTGCTGTTGTCGATTCCCCACTGATTTCTTTTTCACATAGCTAATAGGTTGTCTTTTGATATGTACGTTTTATGAGTTTTATGCGAAAAACGGCAAGTCGTATGAAGTACGTAATAAACAAAATGGTTTGGTGAACTTTGACAATAAAAGATTCTATCGGAACGCGTTTGCTGTCTTCGCTTCTTTGTTTCGGTTCCCTCTTTTAGAGACGGATTCATTCTCAATGCATGTGTACGGGTGCAAAGTTAAGCAGGTACAACTTATCGCCGCACAGCACCGTAGCCACGGGGGTCATTCGGGGACATTGCCCCACCAGTTCCCCCTAAATTTTCTTGTGCTCCGAAAAAGTTGCTTTAAACATATGGGGAAAACGCGTAAATCTTACCCCTTAAAAATGCATTTCCTCACAAACCTCAAAACCTGGCAACGGTCCTGCCACCTTCCAGGCAGGTCTCACCGTGATTGCAATTCACAGTGTGCTTCGAAAGAACTTGACTGCAGTCTCTTCTTCCTTTTGGGAATAACATTAGCATTTTTAGCTGGAAACGTTACCTTCATTTTCTATTCTGCGCAAAACGACATTCCAAATCAAGTTTGATGACGGTTGTACATTTATTCTGAAACAATCACATGCGTTTCTTAAGTTTTAAACCGATAAATGTTATACGTGTGTTTCAAGTGTCACAGATTTGAAGCACTTTACTCTTTCCTCGCTCTCATCTCCATATACAGGCGCAAAGTGCGACCTGCGCTTGTTGATGGTGGAGAAATCTGTCGCAAATTTTACGAGTAGGCATCTCTGCCTGAAGCCCGAACGCGGTCCTTGTTGATGCACCCAGTGTGCGATGCGCGGTGGTGTTAATTCTATTATTGCGCACTTCGCTTAAGTAACTATCCGACTGATATCGTTAGACAACAGTCGCGCTATGTGAACAGCAATTTTTGTGAGAACGAGGAGCACAATTCTAAGTCTCAACTAAGAGCGCATTTTTGCCGGAGAGGCCTTTCAATATATTTATATTGCATTAGCAGACATGAGGCAGCCACTGCACTATAGAAAAAGTGAATGTGTTGCGCTATCACTTTTCCTGAATTTGCAGGATTAAACAACATTTTGGCTCCATCTTCCACCGAGCCCCAAGAGCATATTCCATACACGGCTCGGTCCTCGAAGCGTGGGTTTTCAAACACCGCTGTTTTGCAAGCCAGGCTTTGTTACGATCCTCATCTATCGTTAGGTACTTGGGTGATGACTGAAAGAAATAAAGAAATAATAATGTCTCAACCTGCAACCACAGCACAACAGAACAAATCTTTAATCTTCGTATTCTGTGTGAAAAATTAAGTCAACCCCAGCAAAATATTTACCATGTCTTTATTGATATCAAAAAGGCATTGGACAGGGTGTGGCACGAAGCACTATGGGACACTATGAGTAAATACAACATGGGGCAAAAACTGATACAATCCATCAAGAACCTATACTCGAAAGCCACCAGTGCTGTATTCGTCCAGAGTTGGTGATTGGTTTCACACAACAGTCGGAGTCCGTCAAGGATGTCCATTGTTTCGAACATTTTTTAATATCTTCCTGGAGCGCATGATGGTTGACGCACTCAGCGAACATTCTGGCACAATCAGCATTGGAGGGCGTACTATCACCAACCTTCGATTTGCTGATGATATCGATGGCTTGGAAGGGAGTGAAGAAGAACTTGCTTGCCTGGTAATCAGCCTGGATCAAACAGCCTCAAGATATGGCATGGAGATCAGTGCTGAGAAGACCAAGCTGATGGCAAACAGTGTTAACCCCATAACAGCAAGAATAACAGTGGCTGGGAAAGAACCTGAGACAGTGCAACTATTCAAATAACTTTGTGCCATTATCAATGAGCAAGGATCAAAAGCTATGATTCTTGCAAGAGCTGCTCAAACTTCAGTGGCAATGGGAAAACTAAAATCCATCTGGAAAGACCAAAACATCTCTCTCCAAACTAAGGTGAAACTCCTGTATGCTTTGATATACTCCATCTTTCTATATGCTTGTGAATCCTGGACACTAACTACAGATCTTCAAAGAAGGATCCAAACAATGGAATTGAGATGGCTCAGAAGAGTCTTCGGCATCCTTAACATTATTCATACCACCCAACATGTTAACCACTACGAAGATTTACTTACCATAGTGAAAAAAAGAAAACTAAAATGGTATGGACATGTTTGAGGTCCAATGGACTCTCCAAGACTATTCTTCAAGGGACGGTTCAGGGAAAAAGAAAACGCGGTAGACAGAAGAAAAAATGGACTGATAACATCACAGAGTGGACAAAGAAAACTTTCGCAGAAACTCAGGCAGTCGCACACAACCGTGAATTATGGATTCAATTGGTGCGTCAGTCCTTAACGGTGGAGCCCCTACGACCTTAAAATAGGGTTATGAGACACGAAAAAGAAGTTTCTCAACCATAAGCACTAGAGATGGGATTTTTGCGAATATTTCATGGCGTTACCCTTCGCAACAAAGTGCTCAGCTGTGAAATTACTAACAGCCTGAATGTTGTGCCAATTTTTAACCGAATAGAGAACTCCGCGTTGCGAATATTTGGCCACATTAACCAAACTGCTGGCAAAACGAATCCTGTTAGGTAATTGACAGTTATCCAGCATTCTGTGATGGAGCCTAGCCTGCGACGGTTTCCTTGTGTTGATATAACATACTTAACTGCAGTACCAAAGTGAGAGTTATTTAATGTTCAACCAACGTTGAAGTACAGTACGAGGTGATTTGTACTGCATTCATGTACGAAATTTTCGTATTTCAAATATATTTTTCGCAATACACTGTTAACATTGAGCTGCTCTCAATGACTAAACTGAAGACACACCCACTATGAAAAATCCGTTTTGTGATGTTCTACTTGAATTTGGTTGTTTGAAACAGGCAAATAATTCTCTCTTCACGGAGAGAATATAAGGTAGGTACATGGGCGTCGGAAGGATCTTTTTCCAGGGAGGGGCCGCTAGTGGATTTTCCCAACGTTTTTTTTGGGGGGGAAAGTGGTGAAATTTGTTTTTCTCACTCGAAACTAAGTAAAGAAACTTTTTTTGCTGAAATTTTCAAAATCCAGGGGGCAAGACGTCCCCTGCCCCCTCTTCCGACGCCCATGTAGGCTGTAATTAAATTTAAGAAAAACGTTAAGCAACATGCATGTATGTTACTGTATAATTTTGCACTATGCAGAGTTAAGCCGGAATTGGACTTGAATATTTCCATCATTTGCGGAGAAGGAGCAAATGCAGAGCAAACGTTTTTGGAGTCTGAGCAATGCAGAGTCAAAAAGTAGGACTTGGTTCACCTTCTGCATTTTAGTACTATTCGGCGGGAATTAGCGCATTAAAACAATGTTGTTGATGTTATACCGTAAGCATTGAATCAACAATTTTTGTTTCCATTAAAAATCGTATAAACGCTTTGCGCATGTACTGTAAAACCTGATACTGTATTCAGAACAACTTTTACTTACTTTTATTAGTGAACTGTTCTCTTTACACTATAAGTAGCTTCACCCTGTAGAGTTCTGCAGCCCAAATGACTCATGGTCTTTCGCAGCCTCCCCTCACCATATATTTTATCAATCAGTCTACTTGGAACTTATCACAGCACTATCTGGCGTTGCTAAACACCACAGTAACTGTGTTAGCGCTATACGCGTGTGCTCTTTGCTAGTGCCACACATATTTGCTTGCTTTCCTTCATAGTAGCTGTGTTAACGCCATCTATGCGTATGCTTTTTTATTACAGCTGCTTATCTACCTTTAATGCATCTGTATTAGGGTGGTCCAAAAAAAATTTTGTTTGAAAATTCCTGCTCCCTGTATGAATTATTGTGACACCCCCAGATATAAGCTGACATGCAAAGTTTCAACAAAAAGTATTAATTTTTAGAGGTTGTTACCGGGCACTGAAGTTTTTGTAAATTCAACTTATAACAACTTATGCGTTGATTGCACCACGGAGGCTATCATCTTGAAATATGGAGAGACTTTAATCGCCTCTTGGATGCAGTCTAGCTTGCTGCATTGGGAAGTGAGTCAATTGTACTTAACTAGTGTATTAGCACACAGACTAGAGAAATTTCAATCATGAGCCAAACTGAAAATGTCACACGGCCGTGCAACATTACCTGAAAAGTATAAAAACTTGTTTTAAAATGAGCAGGGCTGAAAAAGAACAAAGAAAACAAAGCAAAGAGAAGCGGGAAACCTGTTGAAAAAGAAACTAGTTTTAGTAAGATGTTGGATAACCCATTTGACATGGCTCATGAAACTGCCATGCCTCTTACTAAGATTGAAGATTGCCACTTTTTGACAGCTCAGACAAAAAGGAAGGCTTGGAAAAATGAGGCCCATTGAGCAGCAGTTAGTACTACAAGGAAAAATAAAAGCCAATTGATCCATTAAATCAGACTTACACATCTAAAGTTAGAAAAGAAACAACAGTTTGTTACTGTAATCTCTGAGTACTTTGATGGTTCAAGTGCACCATTTTTTTCTTCTGATCACAATGATTCCTCCAAAGAGGAATATCTTCCTCCAAGAATCTACAAAAGAACTGTTCTGTTCTCGTGAAAAACCTGCACATATAATGACTGTTGGTTTAGCAGCAACCTTTGACCACACAAAGACCAGTGATAGAGATGCAATTAATATGCTTGCTGAAAGCGTTAAATCTGTAGGTCATATTGCAGTAGTGCTGAGCAGACAAATTGTAAGAAGAGGATGGAGTTAAGAAAGAAATCTGCTCCGGATTGAAAAGATGCTTTTGAAGTTGATGTTTCGATGACAATTCATTGGGATAGTAAAATGATGTCTGATATATATGGAAATGATGTGGTTCATAGACTTCCTATTAATGTATCAGGACTTGGTGTAGACCAATTGCTTGAAGTGCCTAAGCTTCCAAGAAGTCCTGGATAAAGCATAGCTGCAACAGTTATAATGGCATTCAAGAATGGAGAGTAATGGAAAATGTGAAGTTTACGTGTTTTGATACAACCAGCAACAATACTGACTTATAAAAAGGAGCTTGAGCTTTATTTTAGCAGAAGCTTCATTGACCTTTGCTTCACTTTGCATGCAGACATGATACTCGTATATGAGAGGTACTTTTGCAAATTGTTTTGGATCTTCGTCTAGGCCAATACACCTCTTTGAGATATTTCGAGCAAACTGGAACTAAATCATGCGAAATGATTTTGATGTTGATTTGGGTTAATGACACATAACGTTTAATTTGAAGTTCTTGAAAATGACTTGACTGCTTCCTGCAAAAAGATCCAGAGCAGTGGACGAAAGTAGAGAGCTTTAATAGTTGTTTGGAAATTGTCAAAATATAAGGGCTACAAATGATGCTGCTGATAAATGGATTACTCTTATTCAAGAGTACAACAACCTCCACACCAAAGATGAGGATATCAAGCAATGTTTGTTGCAGTTTGTGTCAGAACATAGGAAAAAGTTTCCAACTTCTAAGAAGAAAACAGTGCTTTCTTGAAGCTCTACCACAACTATGCCAACAGCGACTGAAACTTAATACGTGCTGTACTTTTTTCAAAAATTGGCACTGATATGCAGCTACCATGTATTGAGTACGTTTGACAATTAGTGTACCTGTGCATAGCTTTTTTGTGTTACCGATATTTCATTCGCATCTTGTTGATTCTTTTTCAAGTACTGTATAACCATATTGTTAAAAATGTGCTTAATACCCCTGATTTGTACTGGTAGGCCTACAGTACTTTGCCATGCAAGCCACAGTGATTTTGGACAAGTTAGTAAAAAGCTGTAAACTTCAAAATGTGGTAGCAACCTTTAAAACTGCTTAAAAAAACTTAAAATTTTGCAGGAAGACTTTTTTAATGATGGAACACACATTTTCCAACAGGGAAAGCAAATTCAAAAGAAAAAAAAATGTCCCTATATTTTTGGACCACCCTAATCTGTATATTCCTTGCTAGTGCCATGTGTGCTTAAGCTCTGGTCCGTTGCGTGTGGATGTGAAGACCACAATAAACAAAACAACTCTTCATTTTTTCAATCACATGAAACACGCTTTTCCTCTCGGCCGGATCACCGCGGCAACATCTCCAGAAAGTCTCGAAACACCTCACGATTTTCTGTAATCTCAGACAGTTCTGTATGTTCCAAACGCTGATACATCAGGTGGGCTATGTAATACTGCCACCTGATATGGATGGAGATATCCGAAGTCAGTTAAGCGATGTAGTTGTTTTGTCAGGCTTCTGTGTCGTAATCTCGTAGGTGTAGCCACAGTCCACCAGCAAGCACCGCAGCGGGTTTAGGGTACGATGGCCGGGTCTAGTGAAGAATATCACCTACCAAACTGGGCCGAGTCTCCGCAAAGGCCCTGTTGTAGCTCTTTAGCCTGCCTGTTTGAAACGCTGAACTGATTGCAAAACCACATGTATGACTGAAGGGTCACAGGCTACAAGGCGATTAGGCGCTCGGTTTCGCATAACCCAATCATATGAGATTTTGTGTAAACTTAAAAGATGCAAAAACTAACCTTTTACCTTAGAAATCCTCCACAATGCTGTGTCAGTATCGAGCATGTTTCAAGCAATTCTATAAAACTTTCCAAATAAAATTTCACGCAACAGTGACGTGAGCTTTCTATAGAAAATGAATAAAATTCAAACTCCCCCTCCGCTCCGCCAACAAAAATTATTCTTAACCTTGGCCTCCGCACAAAACAAGCGTTTTGTCGGGAACCTCTGCTACAGCGGTAGGATATGCACTTTTTCAAGCTAATGGTCTGGATTTAGATGTCTCCATAGATCAAAAAATGGTATTCATAGTTCATACTTTACGTCGGTTCTAGGAGTAGCAAACAAATGCTTTTAATTGCAGTGGATTTCTCTTGGTAGCAACATTGCTTACCTACGTAGTATTCAGCAACACTCCTGACTACTGCTCTGTCGCGGCGGAGGGGCTTGCGTACCTCTGTGTCCCCTAGTACTATGCTAGCGGGAGCTCAATCTCCCAGCGAGGCCACCCATGCCAGTCATATCAAAGGATAGAGGTCTGATTAGAGTATTAGCAGGCAGACAGGTTCGACAACCTGTCTTTTCCTATGTCAGCTCGGCAGCAGGGGCTGGCAGTCTCAGCCATGGCGCCCGCAAATCTGTTCCTTGGCTTCCGGCCGGCTGAGGCAGATTTCAGTTACTTCTGTGTTGAAATCACTAGGCACGCATCTGTCCTCAACTTAATTTGCCCCGGAGCTCAGCGCCATCCATTGCAATTGTGAATAGCAAAAGAATTCTGTTTAAGCCACTGGTAGATCGGGGACCACTCAACGTGGCCGCTGCTGCCCGGCTCGGTTCTTGTGTGAAGCAGACGCAGCCGGGTCGTCAGCCTACTACTGCCTCACTAACGCTTGTTTGCTGGAACGTCCATTCCCTCGGACCTCAGACAGGGACCACCGCCATCCTTCCCCCGAAAGACAGCTTTAATTAACCTGGAAATGGACCGCCTCGGCATCCAGTTGTCTTTCCTTAGCGAAACCTGATGGTGGTCATCTGGAGCAATCAAAGAAGTACATTGCACCATATTTTGCAACGGTTTAAAGCCCAAGCAGGGAGTCGGTATAGCTCTCCGCAACACATTTCTGTCTTGCGTCGAACAGCCATTATTTGTCTCTCCCCATCTTATGTCGATCAGAATGCGCACTAGAGCCGGATACATCACAGTTATTTCTGCATATGCGCCGACGTCGCTGGCGTCTGACGAAGGTAATGACGAGTTCTATCAGCAACTCACTGACCTCTTTTCAAGCATTCCCGCCGGCCACAATATCGCTCCATTGGGAGACTTCAACGGTGCTAATTCATGGACCTCATTTATAGGACGCTTTAGTGTGGGAAAAATTGATGATAACGGGCAGCTTGAGCTGTGCTCATTATAATTCAACCTCTCCGTTGCGAACAGTTTTTTCGAAGGCTCGTTGCAGTTCAAGGTAACCTGGATGCACCAACGCTTCCATGGATGGCATCGATTAGATCACGCTATCATTTAAAGACGCCAGTTAAGCGGCGTCAAGCAGTGCCGCATTATGCACTCCGCAGAGTGCGGAAATGATCATGCCCCGGTTTGCTGCAAGCTAGAATTCACACCAGTAAAGTTATATCAAACTCGACCGAAGCCCTTACCCCTTGTAGATGTCTCTACATTCGACTCTCTCCGCAATCAGCGTTTTCAACAGCTGCTATCTTCTAAACTGGATAATACAACCTTACCCACTGATCCAACCCGCCCTTGCAGCCAACGATCAGTCAGATTGAAGGAACGAGTGAGAAACAGCCGCTTCGCTCACATTGAGATACAGGCTGTAAAACGCACTGTTTAACATCCCACTTGGTTTGCAGTCTCACGCTCCTGTGAAAACCCAAGTACACGCACACAACAATGGGCAGACTGCGGTGACCTTTACGGACTTTGCAGTGGTATACGGGAAACCATCGGCCCAATTCCGAAGAAAGTGTCCCATTTACTCGCAGCTAACGGAGCACTCCTGGTTGACACCTCTGCCCAGCTGGAACGCTGGGTAGTTCACTATAGCTCCATCTATTCTCAACCAGCCCATATCAGCTGTTCGACATTATCCAGCCTGCAGCAGCTACCAGTCCTTCAAGAACTGGATAACCCTTCATCATGGAAGATGTGAAACTTAATCAGAGGTCTCAAAAACAAGGGCAAGATGGCATCCCCCCGAGGTTTTGAAAAATGGTAGCAAACATCTGCTAACGGTGCTTTTCCGCATATTCACGAAATGCTGGAATAGACTATGTCTCCGGGACGATTTCTATAAGAACAAGGGCGATCGTAGCGATTGCAACAACTATCGTGACATCTCGCTTCTGCTTATTGCCGGGAAAGTTTTGCCCGTCTCCTCTTGCCCAGAGTCCGTCAGATTGCTGACAGAATTCTACCTGAGAGTCAATGTGGCTTTCACTCGTCTAGAAGTACATCAGACATGGTATTTTTACTAAGACAGCTCCAATAAAAAAGCGTTGAGCAATCACGCCGGCTGTGTGTGATGTTCATAGACCTGACCAAAGCCTTCGATACGGTGAGCCGGCTTGTATAACATTTTCAAACTGTTGCAGGGGCGCAACCAGCTCTTCATTTCGGGGCGGGCAATTTTCATTTCATTCGATGACGTCATCGTGCTTATTCAACCGTGGTACAACTTTTTCGCAAACGTGACAGATAAAGTTCTCCTCACAACATCTCCGAAAATCAGAACTTTTCAGTTTTAATCAATATGCAGACCGAATGATCAGGAGAGAGAAAAAATTAGTGGTCTAATAAAACACTTGATTCCGTACTCAACTAGTGCAGTCATGGCTTCAGTGTGGTAGACGTATGGGCTGCTAGTAAACGTGCCTAATTTTTCTTCTTGTTTTTGCAAATTCGTTCTAGCCCTATGCTTCTAGCATGTGTTGGAATTTTTATCACAAACTACTGTAAGATCCCAAATTTGAGGGATAGCTTTCATCAAGGGTGAGGGGATCTTTGAATCCTAACATATAAGGCAAAACGGATCAGGTGTGTTTGGGACAAAACGTTTTTTTCTGGCATCCACAGGAGTTGCGTAAAAGTTTTTAAAAGCAAATTGAAGGCCAGTGGTGTAGGAGGTGGGGGTGCAGGGAGTGGAAGCCCACTGCCAAAAAGTTTGATTTGATGAAAATCTGGGAAAAATCCCTTAAAATCCGCGCAAAATCTGTGTAAATTTGGGCAGAATGTGTGAAAACCTCAGCAAAATCGATTTATGTGCTTTGATTCTACAAAAATTGCGGCCGAAATCAAAGTGTAGACGTTTCTTTTTTTGGAGGTCATGTTTCTTCAGTTGTTTTTCTGGCAATTAGGGGAAATTTGGGCAAGTTTAGGGAAAATTTGAGCAAAATTGGTGCTTGAAGTGCTTTGATTTGAAAAAAATGCGCCCAAAATGAAATGAAATGCAGTCATTTTTTGAGGTCATCTTCTTTAGAGTTTTTTTCGGGCAAGTTTCGGGAAATTTGGGCAAAATCCTTCACACCCCCAAAAATTTGCCTGCTCCGATACACCTATGAAAGGCTACGGGCTTTCAGGGCTTGCACTGATTGCAAAAGTCAGGGTCTGGTGAAGTGTCATTTGTAGCCAAAGTGTAGTAGGTGTAGTAGGTAGGTGCGTTCAACACTTGACTGTAGCACTCATATGACACTTTACTAAACCCTCTTTCCCAAGCCGTGGTACTGGTACTAACCTAGGAAGACAATCAAACGTGAAACAGTCCACACGCTAAATTTAGTTAAAAATATCAGGTTTCGAACCGAAAATGCAGCAATACGTCTTTTTAAGAAATGCACAACGTTGATAATGGTGAACCGTTTTGGCCCTAACACAAGTGATCAAAATGTTGTGGAACAATTTTTGTTCCTTCAATTTTTTGTCATCGAGGAACCCCTGATATACATTCGCGTTTGTCATGGAACCCCATTAACAAAAATTGAAAAGACACCAATTACTTGTGAGAAAATCAAGTAGTTCATTATTAGATATATTCAACAAATGAACAGTTACTACAGAACTTAAAAAGCAAGAAATTTAATGACTCGCTTGTTCTTGAATTTTTGGAATTTAGCTGCTACATTCAGAATTTGGTCATCCAGCAAAGAGAACCCGTTTTAAAAAATGTGTCGTCCCATTTTCTAATTTTGGCAATTAAATTGCATTTGGTCCGCTTCGGATCAGGTGCCTCTTTTACATTTGAAATACACTGCTCATTACCGTCCACATCTTCGCTGCTGTTATTATTTCGCTTCACATATGAAAATATGCTATTTTGCTTCATATGGCTTGACTAAATAGTAAAAGGTTGGGTTTCACATTGTTTTTACTTTATTCCCACAAAGGTTGAACAGTAGCTCCAGTCTGTGACTCAGTCTACTCTCTACTAGTCGCAGGCTGAGTCTACTTTCTACTCAGTCTACTCTACTGTGAACTGTACATCGGCAGCATCGTATAACTGTGATGCAACAATAACGTTCTTCTTACCTGCACAACAATGAACAAGTGGCGCACAAACTTTCAATATTTCTTGTTCCGCTATCTGCACTCAACCTCAGGTATAACTAACTGGCCTGCTTGGAGTCGGAATGCAGCACGGTTATCTAAATAATTTCATGATGACGCATCAGCATGCTGAAGCAAAAATCATTTCCCCCAAAAAATGTGAAACTCTCACGGGACCCCACTACTTGTTTTGCGGAACCCTAGGGTTCCGTGGAACCATTGTTGAAGAGCACTGTTGTAGAAGAAGAAGCGGCTTGACGTGGCTATGAACTTTTTTGATAACAATCAACATGTCAAGATTTCTCTTGAAAGTTTCAGCAGTTTGCACGGTTCAACAGTAATGTTATAAAGTTTCATGAGGTGAAAATGAGGCCTGTTTCAGAAAAAAATGGCACACGAACAAAAGGATAAAAATGCCTTAGAAATACCAACATTTTAAACTATCTCCCAAGTTTTGGCAATTCCAGCATATTTGTGGTTAAATACCAATCATTTACGAAATTTTCGTTCAGATGGCCTGTCTCAAGATAAATCTTGTAAGGAGATAATTAACCAGCAGGACAAGAAAAATTCAAATAACACTTCTTAAAAATTCTTACAATACAAAAATTTCATCTTTATTCTTTGAAAGCTTCTGCATACGCCAAAATTTCTGTGGAATGTTTTGAAAATTTCGTGGGGGGAAATCCCCCAATTGCCCCCCCCCTGGTTTCGCGCCTGAACTGTTGTATAACATATTCAAACTCTTGGGCTGCCCTGAAACGCTAATTTCCGTCCTTGCAGTGTTCCAAGAGAACATGAAGGCAAGGGTCCAGTTTGATGGCTCCATGTCTAAAACTTTTCCAATTTGCAGAGGTGTCAAACAGGGCTGCGTCCAGGCGCCGACGTTGTTTGGAGTATCTTTTCAGCTCTTCTTGCACATGCTTTCCCGAAAGAGGATGGAGTCATCCTCCACACTCACAGCACCGGTGGGTTGTTTAACGTTTCCCGGCTGCGTGCTAAAACCAAGACCAAGCGTGTACTGATTCGTGAATTGCTGCACGCCGATGACCCAGCCCTGGTTGCTCACTCCGAGATGCACTTGCAAAACCTGTGCGAACATTTCGCTAAGGCCTGCAGTGACTTCAGTGTGACCATCAACTTGAAGAAAACAGTCGTAATGTCGGAACACCCATTTCACCACGCATTCTCATCACCGGCGTACTTCTTAATGTTGTTGACAAGTTCGCTTATCTGGGATCTGCTGTGAACTCTTCGAACAACCTGGACGACGAAATCAACCAACCAGTTAGAAAGGCTTCGACTAACTTCGGGCGACTTAGTTCTAGGGCAGTGGTCTTCAACCTTTTTCGTGCAATCGTCCTCCTACGGGAACTTTGCTTGAAAATCTCTCCCCACCAACAATTTTTGCGTTGTCTGAAAGTATTATTTAAAAAAAAAATAATTTCTGTACTAATGACACGTAAACGGGCAATCTATTTAGAACAAAATAAAACGAATGCAAATGCATTTGTAAAATAAATGTTATTCATTTCCAAACAAACAACTGGTTCCAACTAATGCGAACTTTGCCATGGTGTTTATCTGCAAGCTTTTTCAATGGAGTTTACAAGTTGGTCAGCTTAAGTCTTATGGCGTTTCCACGGTCTTATTCATGTCAAGACGATTGCGGTATTTATTATCCGTATACAGTAGCCTAGTTTGCTGAAACCTTGCTCAGGAAAATGCGTTGTGCGACACGCAAGTAACAACAACTTCACTTTTCCCCAAAGTTCTGGCAACCGCTCACTGCCCTTAAACTCAAGAATTTAATCTTCCGTTTGTATGAACTATAGCACGGGCTTCATCGTCGCTTTGGATGTCGATGAGACGTTTCTGGATTGTGGAATCGCATTTGCTTATGCTAGTTAGCTGGCGAAAAGGTATTTCATCCAGTAACTTTCTACGCAATGTAATCTTCGGCATGATCTCCACAACAGAATTACTTCATAGCAAGCCTCAAACAATAGGTGGCGAAAAGGATTTTTGGACTCCATAGTTTAGCTAAGGTGTCCCTAACTCCACCATCCTGCATCTCACCGGTTCATATGACCTCACCACAATCATGAAGCAGCGCCGTCTGCGCTGGCTAGGCCAGGTCGATCGTATGGAAGATGGTCGCTTGCCCAAGGACATCCTCTACGGCGAGTTCTATAACGCGTCTCGAAAAACTGGCAGACTCAAACTGCGCTATGAAGACGTCATCAAGCGTTACACAGCGAGCTTCCACATCTCTCCACAGTCCAGGGAAACACTTGCTGCCAATCGGAACAGATGGCGTTCCTCTGGGTTATGGTTATTCATTGTCAGCCACAATCTACACAGAAAAATGGAGAAGTGCCGACCTCATCGTCGTCAACCGGGATGGGCCATGACCATGATGATGAATCAGCAACAAATAATTTTTTCAATGCGCGCACGAACAAATATCAGTACCCATTGGTAAAACCGTGGCTGCGGAGCCGGAGCCCGGAGCTGGAGGGCCGGTGCTGGGATTTTTGCCTGCAGCCCGAGCCGGAGCTCAAACAAAAATCCGAAGGAGCCGGAGCCAGAGCTCAGTTTAAAATTTAGGACCGGAGCTGGAGCTAATGACCATTTGAAAGGTAGATCCAGTGCCGGATTACCAATAGTAGCAAATGTAGCGACTGCTAGGGGCCCCGCGTTTTGGGGGGCCCCGCGTTTTGGGGGGCCCCACGGTGTTCTGGCAGTAAATTTTATTTATTACATTGTATATAAGATATTTTTCAATCTAAGGAATCAGTATTTTGCTAAATATGCCGTAAGTAGTAAGCAAAGGTTTTCAATCCAAGGCTGTCGGTGTCCAGAAATTCTTGTTGGATTCTTTTTGTATAATTACATAACAAAAGGTATAAGATTGCGGTCCGCAGTGTTGTTATTTTAGCTGATTTGCCGCTAAATCTAGCGGGATTTTCTCCCTGTTAGCTGTAAAATTTCCAATGCAACAGTTAGCTGATTTTCTAGCAGGATTTTACTAACAGTTTGACAGGTTCAGCAGGTAACATTCTTGATCAAAAACCTGTTTCAACAGTTTTTCAAGATGAAAACTTTTACACTTTCTTCATCATAAAATGTACTTCTCTTCTCTATGACGTTTTTAATTGGGTAACACCAGGAAAAAGCACAACCAACTGCCTACAATTATTTGGAATTTTTATTATGATGCAACGAAGCTGCTTCAAGCAGATATTTGTATCATAATAACAAGCAATTAGATAGCTTGGAGAAGCTTAAATGATTTGCTTCTGTGCTTTTAGGTGTCGTGCCGTTAGGTCAAAGCACAAAATTGGCAGAATATGTTTTTATCCCACGACACGATATTTTCAACTGGTTCAGTTACACTTGTAAGTATAGTAATGTCTGGTAAAAAACTTTCTAGTAAACCAAAGCTGCCAAAAGTTTCGACATGTATGGTTGCAAGATTCACAACTTAGAAGTTGACTCAGTGCCCACTGCCTATCCTGCAGATTCAAGAAAAGTCTTTTGCGAAGTTTGCAATAATGCAATCATAGCGAAACACTGTGAGCTTGAAAGGCATAACTGGCAGCGAAAGAACTCAGATAAGACTAAAGAATTTTTTGCATGCCCCCTAATATAACACAAAGTGTTGAGTTACAAAGGTCAGGCTTAGAAGGTTGTAGGGTTGAAGCCAGGCCCGTAACTGGGAGGGGGCCCGCCACCCTGAAAAAATTTTCGCCCACCGTGGAAAAATGTGTTGGAAATAGTTCAGGGTTTTTTAGGCGTTTTACGGACCCGAGTCGGGTCCCTAGAATTGAAAATCGGGTCCCTACAGATCCATACCGGGTACCTAACATTTTCCTTAAAAAAATCTGAAATAGTTTAAAACTATAGGCCATTATTTAAAAAAAAATTGCCCCTCTTAGAAAACTCTCCACCCCGCCTGGTGTCCCAAGCTGGTTACTGGCCTGGCTGAAGCTATGCTCAGATTGTTTATCGCTGAACATTGGTCTGTATAAAAAAATGCAAGCATTTGAAAGAAATCGTCAAGAACTGTGTGTCATACAAAAAACGAGGTAAGCTGCAGTTACGTTGCTCAAAATGTTGACTGAAAAAAAATTGTTGGACGAAACGTGGGGGGTAAAGTTCGACATCTTCAGCCCATGCTCATTGAGAACGAGTGCAAGACCAAAAATTAATATATTGCATAACTTCATAGGTTTCCTTTAATTATCTCAAAAATAACAGATTTTTTAACAGAATTTCACTGCCTTTAGCAGATTTTAGCTGAAAATTTGTGACAAGACTTTCAGAAGAATTTAGCAGTTTTTTGCGACACCATTCAGAAGATTTACCTCACAACCATCTGGCAACACTGGTGGTCAGCATAACACACTCAGACTGTCATTTTACGATGCGAACTGGAGAGAGCATGCAGAGAGTAAAACTAGTAGCACGGATGCCTTGCTCACACTCTTTATGTTTTAGCAGGTGTTGAGGTGTTTTTTTAACTTGGGGCCCCGAGCTCTTGAAATGCTACGGGCCCAGCGTTACCTTAATCCGGTACTGGGTAGATCCGGCTCCGGGTCACTTCCGAGATACTAAGGTTTCACCAAATAGACTCAGGTGTACTCTTTATAGCACACTAAACGCGATTGTTATGAGTTGCGACACCAGACTGCAACAATGGATCTGCAAGCCTTTGATGTTTCTTTGGTTTTATAATCTCTCAAGTCTGTGACATCTTAGCTGGCAGGCGTGGTTTTACTTATTGAACAATAGTTCTCAAACACTGTTCTAAGAGCCGCATGCAGCTCCCAAGCATCCTTTTTGCGGCTGTAGGCAGTCTTTCTGTAACAGTTTCTTTTTGAATAAGAGCTGATGATGCCTACTTCGTAGCGAAATATATGCTCTGTGTATAGAGCTTGATGTCTGATTCTTTGCTGGGAAAGGATTCCTTTCGATAGACAGTGGATTTCAGTAACACCTCTAATATTTTGTGTAACAGACATCGTTAGTGCAACAAAACAAAACGTGTCAATTGACTTGTGGAAAAATTTTTTGTGCGGCTCTCTAACAAAATCGTAGGTTTGGATTTGGCTCCCATCAGTGAAATGGTTGAGATCCACTGTTGTAGAAGTACGAAAAACGTTAACTACCACAACATCTTACTTTCTTGTGAGACTGATAAAACCGGGTCTGCAGTAATGTAGAAATCCAAAAAGAACTGAGCTATAATGAGTAGGTATACACTAAAATATCCATAGCTTTTGTAGCTGTGTAATCATGCTGTTAGCAGGGAGTATGTTTAAGATATGACACCATTGAAGATTTAAGCGTGTAATGCACGGCACGCCATTGCAAAGTAGGAATTTTTATTAGAAACCATTAGGCTTGCTAGCAAGGTTTACTAGATTACTGGCAAAGTTCACTAGGAAACATTACGTTTATAAGCAGTAGCATAACATGAAACTTATAACTAATTGGTAGCGAACTGGCATTGCAATTCATATGCAGTGCATTATCAGGAGGGTATAAAAATCAATGTAAACAAATCTGAACTTTTCTCGAAGTTTTCATCGTGGATAAAAATTGTTGGTTTCAGCACGGCAACCAGCATTATTTTGTCCTAAGTTTTGCAAGTTAAATTGTGCTATACTTTGTGATTCATCACGGCTTAATTATGAGTGCAAACGATAAGAAATCAGAAGTTTTCAGCTATTTGAAAAAAGTCATTAGAGAATTTCTTACTAGAAGTCATGATATTTCTTTGAACAAAGGGGTTTTGAACACATCTCGCATTTGTATTAATGCAATCGTGTGCATGTTTGAAAGTCCAAGAACACATGACAGAGTTAATCGACTATGTGTTTTGCGCTCTTTTCATGATTTGCTTGGGTAGCGCCGTCAGCTGGAACTGCCAAGACTGCAACAGGCAAAGCATGCAACGAGTGCAAAACACTTGGTCAATTGGGACTGGCCTGTGTGTGAATGCTCGGACACAAATGTAATTTTCCAAACAGCCATTTTCTAGATTCTGGTCGTAAGTAATACCAAGAGATCCTCAGGCACTGACGGCAAAACCAGCAACTGCCTTTCCAGAAATTGTTTGTATTTCCGTTATCTTGAATTACGTTTTTGCGAGTAACTGTTCTCCGAATCGTCTGAACATGTGATTATTGTTTTTTCACTGATTTCCTCGTGGTAAGAGCACTATTCTAAAAACTACCAGATTAAATTACTCAAAAAGTTTGATATATTCTCTTAGTATTGTGCACTTGATTTAATTCAACTTGAGGCACACCAAGACAATTAAAATCTTAATGTGTGAAAACGAACAGAAGCCGGAGCTGGTTCCGGAGCCGGAGCCACGAAAAAGGAGAGCTCCGTAGCCGGAGCCGGAGCCGGAGCCTGACTCTTTAAAATCAAGAGTTCCGGAGCTGGAGCCTGAACCATGTTCATGAAAAGAAGAGCTCCGTAACCGTAGCCTGAGCTGTGTCATTTTTTCGACGGCTCCGCAGCCCTGGTTAAAATACAGTTGAAAAGTGCATTTTCACCCAAATAATGCTTTGACCAGTTCTTACTTATGATTGCTGCACGGCGATCAGTTTCAAAGGAAATTTAAGCAAAAAAAAACATTATTTTTTTAAGATATTCTAAGTTAAGCGAAAAGGCTCCATTGTTTACTATTTCCCGTAGATGTCAACAACCTAAATGCAGTTTGTTGAAAATGTAAAGGTTCGTTTGTCTTTTGCTGGAAACCAATCTCCAAGTATTAAATAGCGCTGCGGAATTTTGGGTTTTGGGTTCTCAATGTCAGGAACGTTTCCAGCTTTCCTCCTTCAAATAACTGGGATATCATATCTGTGTTATTCATTAGAAACAGCTAGAACATGTTAAATTACAACAAGCGTTCGTCAAAACAACAAAATAAGTTTCTTATTTCTGATTCCAGAGACATCTGTTCAATTTCGAAATAGTTACCACTCGCAAATATCTTTGTTCAGCCACTCGCAAAAATCTTTGTTCAATTCAAAAGGCTTTAACAGAATTGTGCTACCGCCTGAGCTTTGTTTGGATAGCTGTTGTTACTGCACGGTGTCTTGCTTGGTGGCAAACCAGTCACGAAGATCTTTGTGCAACACAGTGCAAACATTTTCAAGTTTACATCAAACTATTTTCAAGCTTGCATCAAAATCCAAGTTGTTACCTTAATAGGTCGCAAGTAGTGTTTGGCTCTTGAGAAACCCTCGCCGAAATTCAAGCTGTTTAAAACAACAAACGCTAAGATTCAATGACTTGTAAACAAATACTATAAAGCCGGCTGCAGCAGTATGCAGTATGTTGCAAGAAACAACGTTTTCAGGGAAAGAACTATGCTTTCCAATTGTAATGAAATTCACTCCAAAATTTTCAGAAGTCATTCAGTAAAAAATGGGTGTGTAAACGTAAACTGATCAAATAAGGAAAAAATTGCTGTAGATTTTATGAGTGACCTTTCATAAAAATAATATACAGTGTTGTAACAAGACCAATCATCCATTAGAGCAAATGAACAACTGATTAGAAAAAAGTATTTTGCTAAGCGTTTCGTTTATGTTGTGTCATTGTGTATACATTGTGCTATGGGATATATATTAAAAAATATATTGCGAAGTCGCAGATTTGACGCGAGTTCGTTTTTCACTGAACAAAACTAACGTGGATTATTCTTTTCCTGCTCTGTTTGCTTTCTGTATTTGCTTTATGATCAAGCTGGTTATTACCTCAGAGGAAAAGGTAACGAAGCTAGTTATTGTTTTACTAGGGTCGGACTAACGTAGGGTAAGCTATCTAATATTTAACTTGGCAGCAGCTTCATGAGTATCTGTGTTAAAGCGAAGTGCGTTAATCTCACTGGGATTAAGCTATTTAACTTCCCAGTGGAATACAGTGGCTTAAGGTTTTTCAGAATTAAATTGCAGTACAAATGCTAGGTTTTCTTTTTATGTTTCTGGCTAAACAAGTTTCGTCCCACTTAATTTTTCATTAATGCTTTCTTTAACATACAGACAGTTATAGGAAATACTGCTTTATGTGCAAGTTGTATTTTGAAACGCGTTTCTGTAGATATCACGATAGCAAATTAGTTGGTACTCTTGTGAGTTAGTTAAACTTAGCATGGAAGAAGCAGGGTATTCGAGAAATCTGCCTACTACAGCAATGAATTATATTTTTGCAGTTTACTGACCACATAACTATTTAGGAAACATCATGTAGCGGTTATACTGTAATAGCAACACCAGCTTGATGATGCAAAGTCCGTCAGAGAGTCAAAGAATTCGCAAAGCTTCTTTATTGATTGTTAACAAACATCTCACCAGCATTTCTGTTAACGTTTCAATCTGCAGCTCAATACAAAAAATGTAAAATTAGTACAAAATGCTTCTTCAGAAGCATGTTAGGAAGCTCAGCTCTAAGATCTGGCCGTATGAACATTGGCATCATATCAGAAAAACAATGTACATCTCTTCACATGTAAACATTTTGTGAATGATTTTGAACAAGAGACTATTGGTGAAAAAATGGAATTTTCGATATTGTGAAAAAGGTTGCAGCCAACACGACGCACAGTTTTCAAACAATTTTACTTGAATCAAAGCAAGCTAAGCCAAAGGACCTGTGCTTATCATCAACAAATTTGGAACCGTTGTTAATATTTAAGATTTTATTGAACAGAAAAATCTGCATGTTAATTTTCTTAAGTTGAAAAAGCACTGTCTATCGAAACGAATCCTTTCCCAAAGAATCGCACCCTAAGATCTTATAGAGTATTATTTCGCCTACAAGGAAGGCATCATCAGCTCTTGTTCACATAGAATCAATGCGTTTTTTACATTGAAACAATGCGTTTTTTTACGTTTTTTACTTATTCAAAAAGAATCAATACATTTTTTCACAAATGCGCTTTACGTTTTTTACATCAGCTCTTATTCAAATAAGATCAATGCATTATTTTGCATTGAAACAACGCACAAATTTTGTGTTATTTAGTATATTTAAGGACACAATGCCAGAAAAAACATTCGTACAATTTTGCAGTCGAGCCTTCTTGCATTGATCTACTTCGAACGGGTATAGGTTAAGTCTTCTTCTTTCGTTTAAACGAGTTCATCTTTTATCCACTGCTTGGTCGCGCTAGATTTCGGGGCATGTGTTGAGCAGCCATTCGGTTGTCTCATCGTCCAGAACCGTCAGGCCGTGCAGTCCGTGGGGAGGTCGATGGATTGGACATTGGAGGACGACATGGCTGACGGTTTGTTGTTCTGCGCCACACTCACAGGCCGCAGAGGAGGCCATACCCATTTGTACAAGCAGGAGCGGAAACGTCCAACACCGGTGCGGAGGCGGTAAAGCCAGACCCAGGCTCTTCTTGGGAGGGTCATTCCGGGTGAGTGTGAACC
>Ga0210059_1000248_pt1 | contig 60009 bp, 37 predicted proteins | sample Ectturendosymbi2_FD_188042 | JGI IMG/M metagenome (GOLD analysis project Ga0210059, IMG submission 188042) | Ecteinascidia turbinata endosymbiont from Florida, USA - Sample 2 (SPAdes) (version 2) | ecosystem: Host-associated > Tunicates > Ascidians > Unclassified | place: Key West, Florida... | reverse complement strand
TTTCAAGACCAGACATCTTTGCATCAAGTGAACTTAGTTTTTCCAGCACTTCATCAGGGTAGCCAACTGGTTTTTGTGGTGTGAGTGGTGGCCAAGCTTCATAATTTCCAGCAGTCTCAGTAGTTTGGTTTTTTCCTTTGTTAGGAGTTGCTGCAGTTTTTTCACGCTTGCCCTGCTTTCTGGTGTTCTCAGTTTTGTTGTTGCCCATCTTTAAATCCAGATAAGTCAGTATAGCACAAAGTTTTAGACAGAGTGGGGGTTAGCTGACACAATTACACAATTACCACACTAGAAACAAAACCCTACAAACCTTATTCAAATAGAATGGGACCCACTTTCTGGAGCCTTAATGCTGCGTCACCCTGAGCCAACCAAATAAAGAGTCGAACTGACGATCCTCAGCATAATAGCAACTGAGATTACCAATTTCACTAGATTCACTCTTCTACTGCTACGAATTCAACGTTATATGTGGCGTAATCACGTCGCCACATGGGCTTAGGCTAATAACAGTGACAGAAATTTGGATTTGAATAAGATTTGATTTTCGGATTTACACTATATTTTGCAATATAATTTTTGGATTGGATTTTAATTTGAAAAAGTTAAATCAATTTACTGCTATCTGGAAAAGACTACATTACGAGGCCGATTGCCGTGAACACGGTTTGCAAATATTACATTTAAATACGATAAGGTGTCAATTTATTGTGCCCTGCTGGCCCATTATTGAAAAGCAAAATCTAAGGTCTGTTTCAGTGATAGTTGGGGACACTTGAACCTTAAAAGGTAGCATAGCACGACTAGACAGAGGAAAGAGAAAATTTGCACCAATATTGAGGATCACTAAAGCAAAAAACGCTCATTTGTTTGTGTGCAAACAAACTGTATTAGCCCATCAGAGGCTCAGATTTTGTAAAAATGACTCTGACTCGAGTCATTGATTGTGACTCGATTCAAGACATTCTGTAAAATACGTGACTTGAGTCGAGTCACCATTTTTCTCAACGTGACTCGAGTCGAGTCCGAGTCACCAAAAATCGTGACTCGAGTCGAGTCGAGTTCAGTCATTGACTCGAGTCACGCTATCACTGATAGAAGTAGCTTGCATACTGACAACCTCTCTTTATTTTGATAATCCTAAATTTCACATTTTTATTGCAAGTGGTCCTCAGTGCCACTTTATCACGTTTGTACCGTGTGCTGGAAGATGTCCAATGTCCATATGTCCCCTCACACTTTGACACTTTGGTGCAAAACTTGTAATAGGTTTCTTACTTCTAGTTCAATTTCCACTAAACTTGTCTATGAAATCACACTTATGGAGCGGTTAAAGGCAGGGCCGGCACTAGGTGGTTGGAGCCCCCCCCGAACCTGGACGTTTGGGCCCCCAATATACAATACATTGCATTTAACACATAGTATTTACGTAAACAAGCACATCGATTTATTTTAACAAATGCATATAAAAGAATTTTTTCAGGATCAGCACAACGTATAAAGCAGACAGACTTAAAGCAAGATTTGACGATTGCCATTTTAGTAGTTTTACGTAATCACTTCATTAAGTACTTGGCTTCCATACATCCTCGAAATGGCTGGAGTGGCAAAGGAATCACCAGAAAATCCAGAAACCATTAGGCGCCAGGAAGCACATCGTAAAGCTTTGATTGCTACTCACATAGGCAACACTGAAGAAAAACAATCACCAAACAAGCGAATCAGCAGCTACTGCAATTGGTCAACAACATGAGGAAGGAGCATTATTTGGGGAAGAAAAATGAAGATTTTCAAAAAACATCAGACTTTTGAAGCAATCGGATAAAGAATTTGGTGCATGTTTACAGCGTTGAACGAAGTCATATCGATAGTTTCTGAATAAAGTATCGATCAATGGTCCATGAGTCCTGACATAATGGTTAACCTGGTGTGGGAAAACACCTTTCTGGACATGTAATGCAAGATTCCTGCTTTAGTAAGCTTTGTTTTAGGCAACTCGTGAGCGTTTAATTCTGTTCTATGTGCGTTTACTTCACATTTGCCAAGTATTATTGGGCATGCAAAAATAACCCCAACATTTTTTCACAGATCAACAGATCAATAAAATCCAAATAGTTTGATATAAAATTTATGATCATATAGCTGTCGGAAAGTATTCCAACACTGAGTTGAAATCCGAGGCGTAACTAGGAGGTCAAGGGGGTACATCTGTCCGCGGTTACAAAAAGTTTGGGAACCACTGCTTTCTCCTCCGTCCTTGGATGCGGGCAAATGTGCAGAAGTCCCAGTCATTCCTCAGCTTCACTATAGTGCCACGATTGCAGATAAACGTGTTTGTCATTAACGTCAACCGTGCGGAACGGCAACCGTGCGGAACGTCAACCGTGCGGAACGTCAACCGTGCGGAACGTCAACCATGCGGAACGTCAACCACGTTCCGCACAGAAGCAAAAGACAAACTTCGACATAATGAGTCTTTCCTATTAAAACGTTGGGAAAAGTTTTTTTTTAATGAAAAACTAGAAATAAACCACTTGCAGCAACTTTTGGGTAGTTATTCTAGAAATATTTTCTATTTGTTTGTCAATATTTTTGAAAATGACATAAAACAGGGTAATTCCTTTTTGTTATGTTTGTAACACCCGACGTAAGCGTTGATCTAAGCCTATGCTGCAAAGCCACTGGAATCCTCGCTGGTCTCCGAAAGAACGTTGCGAACCAATGAAAAAAAAGAGATTTACGGCCAAGAATTTCTACCAGGTTTTATATTTTTGTGTTTGCATTCGTCAATAAATACCAAAAGTGTACTTCAGTAAACAGCAAAAGTGTAACTGTTGAAAGCAAATATGTATCTTTAAGTTGAGACATAGCATCATAATGTTGGCCTTCCACGAAGCGAAACTAAACACAGCGACTCGATCGTGCCAAGAGGAGAGGCCTGAAGGTTGCGATTTAACAAAATATCGGGGTTTTCGTAACTGACACCGAGTTTTTGAAGCGGGGAGCTTTTTAATTTTGCTAACATGGTATGACATCACCAATGTTCTTAAAATGCTCATCCTTAATCACAATTTGTCCACATGCGTCTACCTGATGATGAAACTGCGGATTATGAGATCTCGCTTCAGTTAATGTGCGTTTGGGAACACATAGTTTTAAATATTTGTCTTCATTGTCGTAGGTTTTCCCGAAGTGAAAGAATTTATGCATATACGACGTAATAATGTTGCACGATGACGTAGGGGCAAAGTGACGTTGTATTGATGGGGGTATCGGGTGAAGGTGATACAGTATTTGAAATTAGGTAAAGGGGGAAAACATTTCGATATATTTATGTGACCACAAGTTTTCTTGACCCCATTTAACAAGTTCACTCTGAGTAACTGAAAGGTGCCACACTAAATTTCGGACCAGGGGATAAACACATTACTCGGGCCCTGTTCTAAAAAGTAAACTGCTGGTTGGTCCTTACAGTCAGCTTACTGAAACCGGATCAACCTTAATAACTTTTCTTTCTACAAAATACTGAGATGTTGCTGTTGCTTGCTGAAGTAAAACTAATTAATGAACCGGGTTGCAATCCAGTTTTCTGGAAGCGTATGATGCAAAATGTTTCTAGCTGAAAACTGTTGTGATTTATTAAGTTGAAACGACGCACATTCATTAACACAATCCTGAATTATGTATCCAGAAAAATCTGGAAGCTACGATTTAAATTCTTTTCAAGTCGTTGCACGTTCATTGATAAACGATAAATTGCCAAGAGCGTTTGTCAAAAGCTCCAGATGTCAAGTGGTAGGCAGATATCACTGTGGTTTTCAAAAACTTCAACGATTATAAAATTTTGAATAAGATATCAGAACTGAGGGTGCGTAGAATTGCGTAAAATCGATTTCCTATTAAAACATTTTGCTAATTGATTCGACGTCGTCGCTTTTGTGAAGACCAGTTACTTGTAAACGATTATGAAAAGTATAAAGTGCGAGCAACTTGAATCTGCAGAGAAAACAACCGGTCTAGATTTAACCGCGCCCCGCCGTTTTGTTAACTTGTAAGCATCTCAAGAGGAAGTGTGAAGACTCAGATTATTGGTAAACTAAATCAACCACCACAACAGCTTAGGCCTTGGGTAGATTTTACTATACGTATGTTATGACAAAAATAATTCCCGGTTTAGGTGCTAGAAGACATAGGCGCATGTGAATGTTACTTTCCACGAGGACCGAAACCCATTTGCCCAGAATAATTGCCCAAATATCTGATCTGAAACCTGATTGCATCGATTAAAATTCAGATCTATTGTCCAAACTGTAATGAATTCTCGTATGTTTGAAAGAGCAAAAACAGGCTAACTTGTTGTTTTTTTCGAACCGAAATAATATTAACGATTTCATAACCTCACCGTTGTCAAATGCTCTCCCTGTTTTTTTTATCTTTTCTCCAAACAATATAGCTCCTTACTCTGAATATTGACAAACAAAGTTGTGATTTCAGTGGCGTAGCCAGCTCAAAATTTTGGGAGTGGACAAATATTCTGACTCTGACCATTGAACGGTGCGAGAAACATTTAACGAGCAACATAATTTTATTTTGGACACCGCCTCTCAAAGCACAAAACGACAAGATTTGCTAGACATTTAGGGAGCCATGGCCCCCTTGGCGCGCCCCTGGCTCCGCCTATCTTGATTTTCACAAGATTGGCAGGGTTATGAGAACTGCAATTCTTCCCAGCCTCACCGTCTTGTACGTCCTTATGCTGAAATGTAAAAATGTTTCACAATGGCTCCAAGGATTGGAAAAATGGAAGGATGTGTAATGTTGCCAAAACTCGAACGTTAGAACTAAAGGTGTAAGATGTTCAGCTTTTTGATTATATCTATTTTTTTTTTTTGCTGAAGTACATGCTGTTTGCATGCTTTGCAAAATACGACAATACGACGCCACGTTACATTTTTTAATATTCCCAAGCGGTAGAAAAAGCAAAAAAACAGACACACGCGCTATCATCTCTAAACAAATGACCAGATGTGTTAAACATTTAAAAGGAGCTTTTCACGATTTTTTGCGCAGAAAACACATTTCGAAACCAAAGTAGCAGATTTTGGGTTAGTTTTCAAAGGAGGAAGATGGTAGATTTAGATTTAAACTTTTAAAGAAGTTTTGACCAAGTTGGTAAGCAGAAATGTTTGATGCTTTGTTGCACAGAGAAGCTTCTGCAGTTAATTAATGCAACAGGAAAATTCATTAAATGGGCAAGAGCAACATGATGATGCGTTGCCATGCAGCTTGAATAGTCAACTATGCAGTGCAGGGTATATCAAATCTTGACCAAAGGAGAAAAGGTTAACTGCCCTAAACTTTTTCCTGCTCTCGCACCGTTCAGTTGTCAGAAATAAATTCACAGAGAAAACAAAATGCCTTGTAGGTTAGCAACGTGAATGAATTTGCATAACATCCACGAAAATGTAACTGTTCAGTTCACCGACATTAAGTTTCAAGACATTTGATACGTTGAAAAAACAATTTGTATGTTTTTGTTACACGATGCGCATCTTCATTCAACTTTTTTATCCGCTCACTTTAATGGACTTGATGCTTTTCACAAATCTCCAAATCTCAACCACTACGTCACGCTTCTGCACGACGATGACCGCATGCAGTAATTGTCGGTGCGTTTGTTCCAGTGTTCTTTCCTCTTCAGTATAGACCACGTGCAACAACTACGCTTATGAAACGTTGTGTATAAGCATTTCTACACTTTTATGTTCTTTTAACTAATATGGCGCGGATACTGTGTCTGAGTTAAACACAAATACAAACCAATAACGTGGTTTAGCAAAAGAACATTCACGCGCCATTTATGTGGAGTGCTAATTACTGCAAACTCGCCTTTGTCTGACACGGAGTGCTGCCACTGGAGCCTGCGAAATAAACAAAGTAGTTTTCCAAAAAGTTTCATCTTGTTGATATGGCAGAATACGCCATGGTCCATTGTCACCGACTTTCAACAATAGGTTTTCTCACCGTAATTTGTCGCAGACTTATTGTGATTCGTCGAACTTTGACTGGCAATCAGCTCCAGCTTGGGCTGACTCGCTGCGATGCGCGTTTGCCAGCATGACAACGAAAGCAAGTAGACTTCGGTTTCGACGGTTCCCATCATAAGCTGAGTCGAATACGTAGAGACTGTAAATCATCGCATTGATGGAGCCCGAAAGTTTCACAGCAGTCTCACAGGGGTAACACTGTATGTAGCGTAATAGGCCACGAAAAGTCTAAAACTATTCTTTTACCTGCAAAGCACCAGCGGTTTTTCAGAAAAGAAAACAGATTACATTTTTATTTTTACCGTATTCTTGGAAAACGTTCACAAAGGGGATAACAACCTATACGAAATCCTGTAAACCCATGTGTAGTACATCGTCAAGGATACTAAAACACCTGGATACAGTCAATACCTTGGTCACAAAGAACCAAGAGAACAAAAAAGCACACCAAGGTTTTTTGATGAGCATCTGAAATACCCTGACAATCCAAGTAATCGCCCTTAATGCCAATTTATTCGTTTGTAGAAAGTCAACAGAACATGTTCAAAAAATGTTTAATTAGGAATTTTCAAATAATTAAACATTTCCGTTATTTTATTTATTCACCGGTGTTTAAAAGTGCTCAGCTAGCGAGTGAACAAGTTCCTTTTAAACAAACATAGAGACGGCTAGAAATGATTTGCTTGTATCTCATGATACCTTTCGCAGGAAATAAGATGAAAAAGCTGTTTTTAGTCAAGTTCAAGTTCCGCCGTTGTCGCATCAGCGTCATAATGCGGCTCTCGCGTTATTTTGTAAGTCCACATTTAACCCTTGGTGCAATGTGATTTTGAGACCCCTGTTCAAGTATATGCTAAGGATTCTTCTCTTGCGGACATTTTTATGAAATATGTAAATTGATGTGGTTTGCACATGCAGTTTGCTGTAACTTTTGCCGTGCAACGGTGGTCGCATCCACTGTAAATCTATTCATTGTCAGGTGCGAAAAAGCAAGATGACAACATTTTTCGGTTTGAATCATTAAGAGAGCGTTTCAACAGACCACTTTTACTAACAATTTACACGTTTTTTTGCTACTTGATTAATCCATGCTGCATGAAAATAATGTTCAAGCTAAAGGTATTATGTTTCTAACCAAGGGCGTACGCAAGGGAGGGGGGGTTGAGGTTAATACCTCTCTTGAGTTTGATACGTTACAAAAACTTTATTGCCTGCGCAAAGGAGGAAATTGGTCTGACGTAGTGATGAGTGTGTTTCACTCCCCGGTAACGCGCAGCCTGATACTTTTGCAATTATGAACTGCTGTGCAGTAGCGTTGAGCATATGTTCCTCCGATATCCTAACTTAAAGCGATGATATTTTATATTCAGTGCAATGACACATAAAACAAGAAGAGTGCGTGCAGAAGAATATGCATATTGTGTCTACAAACATCGCCAATATGTTGGTTCGGAAACATGAATATGACGTTAAAATGTGGTCACAAGCAGCACACACCAAATATAAACGACTACCATATGCCACTGTATTAACACCCCTATGAAAATTTTCTGCGTACGCCACTGTTTCTAACAAACCTTTCTACCTGTACCGCCTGCTTCGCTTAAGGTGCGGAATTTACGTAAGACTATCGAGCTTATTATAGTTTAACGTGGTTATGTTTCATTGCCAAATCTATTTTGGGTTATTTTTTTTAGTTTTGAGAGCCAAACGTCTGCAATATTAGCAAAATGTATGAAAACATTTTTGCAAAAAAATATATATGATAAAATTGATCGCCAAGGCACTTGGAAGCAGCAAGGTGAGATCTGTCCATGAACATTTTATTTAATATTAATCGATCCGCAAGAAAGAAAAAAATGCCTTCATCGCCTTCTTTACGATTTGCAAGTGCACCCAGAACATAAATACTTTTGAGGACCTGAAAACAACATCCGACTATATTTTTCGACAGTTTGCGCGACGACTACGTCATCAGCAGGGTCTGGAATGACGTTTGCAAGCATCGCCACCATGCAGCAGCCACGAGGAGCAAAACACCACAGCGACAATTACAACAGAATCGTCGCGCGAAGAGGATGCAGCTTTTTTCGCGACGCGTCATATAAAGGGTCGACAAATTGATTTGCCGGTAAACAATTCTGGATGCAGCGGCAGAGCAGTGGGAAAAGATTCGATCGACTTTTGATTGGCAGCGACGTGACGAATCAGTTCAACACTTAAACATTTTCAAACGATTTCAGTTCCGCTTTTGCTGCTGGTGATCTTGAGTCAAAAGGAAGAAGAAAGCGTCTACGGTCAACAGAAGAATAATATTAACTGAGCCATATTTGCAGCACTCGCTCTGCGTTGAAAGGATTGATTGCTTTGACTGTTAGCAGAAAAAAACTGAAAGAAATAATATGAAGTTCATTTGTTCTCTGACACAAGAAGCTCATCTGTGGCGAAAATCTTCTCCTTACCGTTTAACAACAGTTTTGACGATTCTGCTGTGGAACTACTCCGCATATTCAGTCGCGGGAAAGCAGAGCGCGCACGGCGTCGGGGAAAACTTGCAAACAGTGATGCTGAAGCACCTGAAACTAGAAAATCCGCCCAGATTTTCTGATGACGACCTCAGCTTGTATCGAGTTCCCATTGCCGCCAGAATCAAGTATGAGAGTTTGATGCAGAAGCGATTGAGACTGGGGGGAAACGCAACTTCGATCATCAGACGGCAGAGATCAGCGGAACCATCTCTCGCCGATTTGTTCAAATCCATTCATAAAAAATCTGGTAAGAATCAAATAACTTTGTTTGCATCAGTTTTGTTTGCATCAGAAACTTTTTCATGTAAAATCCATTATGCGAACTTAAATGTTTCTTTCTGTCAATAGTCACCTAGATTGTTTTCAGCGATAGGCAAGTTTCGCATTTTTTAACAAGAAAAATTTCCTGAACAAATAATTCAAATATTGTTCTGGACGTTTAGTTTGGATGTCTTGCCTGGTTTTACGTAATTCAACCACTACCTTCACAAAGTGAGACATTTATCAGCCAAAGCATTTCTTTCTGCATTAATACCAAGAGCCCAAATTAAAATGAAGGCAGTATCAGTGTCAGTTTAGCTTAAAATGAAAAAAAAATTTAATGTTTTTTTTACTTTAATCATGCTCGGACTTGCTACTTTCCAGAATGAAGTCCTAGTTTTTTCTAGTAGCATACAACCACAGATGAAATCGGAATGAATTTACAAATTTTCCAAATTAACATCCATTGCTTTGCATATCGAACTTTGCTTGCAAATGTTTGTCATCCTTAAACAAAGTCTAGTTTTAAATCGGTCATTACTTTTTACGATAAGGCTTGCAACTTTCGCACTCTGTTTCTACAAAAAGACTTGACTTGTCAAACATTCACAGAGGTCAGAAAACCTAAGGTATTTAGGCTAAAGCTGTTTGGGTGCCGAGAAACGTCTACCACAAAATGAAAAAAACATTTCATGTAAAATCCATTAGAATGTTTTGTATGCCGTCATAACAGGTAATTAAATAATTTGTTTTTGCCATACCCCATCGGAATAGAATAAATAGCGCTGTCTAGACGACGGTTAGCCTCTTGAGTTGACAAGTATAATCTTTCGTAAAGACAGGAACGTAAGTAAGACGAAGAGGCCTCGAGTCTCACTGATCGTACCTCTGTAAATAACGACAGCGTCTGGACAGCCATGTGTATTCCAGCGATGACGTGACTATGCGTGCGAGTGTCGCAGTCGCGAGGAGCATAACGTGATAATTCATAATTAAACATCTTTATTTCAAACAATGATCTCTCCCTGTCACTCGAATTCTAATACTTCAGCTGCTCGGTGTGTGAAGTAACAATGCTTGTAATGTGAAGTAACAATGACGCGTGGTTGTAAAGAAGCGAAATTCACAAAAGCGCGTAAACCTCTTCAATGGAGCCGCCGCTTGCATCGTCGGACAAATTCCGTTTATATCTTACTCGGAAGTGGCAGTTGCGTAATTGCCGAAGAATGTGGGCTGATTCTGACTTCACAAAAACCAACTGTTTGCATTTTTATTGTTACAACGAGCGCTTCTCAATAAAAGTTACGCCTTCGTTTGAGCAAAAACTTATCGCACAGTCTATCGTCGATGTGGTCTGCTAGTAACCTTACAAAGTGGAGTCGAAGTCACTTGCAAAGATTCGCAGTTTGTGATTCTGGAAAAAATCGATTAGCCGTTAATGAAGACTGAAGTTGTTTACAAAGTCTTATTGAATATTTCATTGCAGTTCAGCTAAAAATTTTGGTACAAATCTACGAACTAATTAATACGCTGAACTGTATTGCCCTCATGTTCGAGATTGTTCAAAGAGAGCACACATTTTCTTTCAGGAATTCTGGGTGATGTTGTCTATTCTGACACTTTTCGAGAAAAACTTGAATTTGACATGGAAGGCAAAGTTCCTCCGGGAAGCGCTGTGACCGTTGCAGAGCTGAGGTTGTTCAAAAAACTGCCCAACATCCCTAATAAAGACGACGCTATGTTATACAACAATGGCCATCCACGTAACAATAGAGCACAAAGACGCGGAAATAGAAGGAAATCAGTCAAAAAAGTTAAACATGCCAGAGTGTCCATCTACCACACGATCCAGCAACAAAACGGAAAAGAAAAATCAAATTTGATTGATTCAAGGTGAGTTGCTAAGTTAAGCCTTCTTGAGAATGTATGATGATGAAGTTCAACCGATGGCCCTTAAAATCTGTGAAAGAAAACCGTATTAATGAAAACACATTTATTTATAAATACTTCACATATTGTGTATTTTATCAAAACCAGAAGATCAGTTACACAAGTTTTAAACGGGTGATAAAAAATCCGGTCATTTTTAAACTATGGAACAATAGCAGCTGGTTTCCTGAGTCTGAAATATTATCTGTTAGATATTATAGGCGGTTGCATGGCATATCGATTTGATTGCCTTGTTGTTTTATGTGGACAAGGTCCTATTTTATATTATCTCATTCTCAAAAAGTATAATAAATTATTATAAGTGAGAAGCAAAGTTAGGGCAGATATCATTTGTAGTGAAAATATCATTTTAGGGAAAATGTTTTTTTAGCAAAAATATGTTTTACAAGTAAAGCAATATGGGTGAGAAGCTTTTCAACTTAATCTTATTCTTAAAAGGCAGGTTTTGGCAGAAGCAGAAAATAAATGCAGATTTCATGAAAAAGAAAAATTTACTGTGAACGGTCAAGCAGAGAACTTCTATTTGAAACATTTTTCTCAACATTTTGCGATGTTTTCTCTGTAAATTGAGAGCACTATTTCAACGTTGCTAGTGTGGTTCATACTGTCAAATAGTGTTTTTATAGACAAGCTCAATATTTAGAAAACTGACGAAAATGCCAGTGTTTTATATTTTTTGCAAGAGTCCGGAAATTTGCCAAACGTTTTTCAATCTATTTAAATAAGATTGTTGGACTGAAGATGCGTAGTGTTACGTGAAATCGATTTCCTATTAAAAAATTGCTGATGGATTCAAATCTTTCAACCTTGTGGAGACTAGTTATACTTTTCGCCCTCATCAATTTATCCATTTTTTTCTCAAATATCTCAAGTCATGACATTCCTGATTGATGTTCAACGGTTTCAAGTTCGAAGTAGGAAATAAAACGCGCTGAATTGACGGTATAGATTAGTACAAAAGTAAAGAATCAGCTAAAATTCCCGTAAAATTGTCATAAGCCCACCTGGACGCCATAAATTCTTTGAAAGCAGATTTTAACAAAATTATGTTTTCCAGATTGATTGCAGTGAACGGATCAGGCTGGCACTCCTTTGACATAACAAAGGCAGTGAAAGAGTGGCAATTGCACCCAGTGCGGTTTATGTCCATTTCTCTCGAACTTCATGTTGACAGCGTTCAGCCAGGGAGAGCGGCGTCAGCCGTCGCTAGATTGGTGCGATTTTCTGGCCAAAGTGTTCCCAAAAGTTCCCCGAGGAGACCAGAATTGCTTGTTTTCACTGAAGAAAACGAACAGGCAAAGTAAGTTTTGCTTTATTTTTTGCTTCGTTATATTTTTACTGAAACTTTAAAATCCGTTTAGAAACTATGCACTTTAGAAATTTGGACTTCAAAAATGCATAGCCAGATATTGTTTGTCGTTAACTTGGAATAGAATAAAACCACAATCATCTTAGCGTATAATGCTTGTCAGTAGATGGTTTTTCTGATTTTACTTGAACAACTCAAAACTACAGTATACTCTCACAGTAAGATCACTGATTCGATACAGCAACGAAAAGTATCCAAAAGATCCAACAGCGCACTGTCAAGCATTGTCTTTGACCTCGGGACACAATTGTTACCTGGGCTTCAATTCAACTGCATAATTGTGATGTGGCCTAAATTTCTAAAATGTTCGTAAATAAGAAAACTACGATAATTACAAAAGTTGACTTTTTATAATTGGATATAGCAGAAGTAAAAGGTGACAAAGTTAGCAGTCTCAACCGTTGAAGTGTTTGTTTTGTGGCGAGAACCATAGCTTCAGTTTCTCAGGGTTTTTATCATGATTTTGTCCTCATGCGGAGGATAAAATCAAGGTTCGACTTCGAAACATTCAGCGTTGAAACTCACGTGCTACACCAGGCCCGTAGCCAGGTTATAAGGTTTGGGGGTGCAAAACACCTTTCAGGGAGGCAAGATTTTCGTTTTTACTTATACGTTTTAATGAACAATTTTCTGGGCACAACAAAATTTGGGGGGAATAAAAAATTGGGGGATCATTGCCCCCGAATGCCCCCTGGTACGGGCCTGGCTACAACCGAACTGCAACTGACGCACGTGTCTTCATTCGCAGATCGAACGACTGCGCTGTTTCTTCCAATCCAAGAAGAAGAAAGTGTTGCCGCGAATCGCGGTTCATCAACTTCCGCGAGCTGCCCTGGGCGGATGGATGGATCATAGAGCCTGCCGGCTACGATGCTTACCAGTGCGCTGGAAGATGCTCGGCGAGACGCCAGAGAAACAATCGCGGCGATTCGCGCTCGTGCATTGTGACGGAAACTGCGCCTTTGCCGGTCATGTACTTGGCGAAACGTGGCGGTAGAACTCAAGTGGAAGTCGCCGAGCTTCCAGACATGATCGTCAAAAAGTGCGGCTGCTCACGTGACAACACTTTTCTGTAGAATGCACCTGTTTAACTTCAAGTCATTGCAATGTTCCAGATCTTTGTTTACTTTTGGTTTTGTTTTGTTCTTTCTTTGACGATTAAACATTTTGGCGCCACCGCACTGTTCAAACTCTCACTCCTGTCTGTTGTCGTTTGTCTTTGATTTGACTCAAAATCTGTTCATCTCAGGTCGCTACATGACAAAAGATAATATTTGGTCCACAAACTAAGAACCGTTAGTGTAGCTAGAGACAGTGTCCACAAAAATAGGTTCTCTTTTGGCCAAGAATCAGCTACTTTGACGGTGACAAGGTAACTACACATTTTTCCAATTACCTTCAGATCTTATTTAAGTAAAGTATATACAAATAGGCAGGTCTTATACTGATGTTTGTTATTTGGACGTAACAGTTGAATTTGGGTTATTTAAAGAAAATATGTTGTTTCTGTTCTGTAACTGAGCTACGTGCCATGAGTCAATGACCAAGTGACATAGGCCGAAAATATTAGACTAAGTGGCAGTCAAACGAAGGCTGAAGCTAAGGCTGGCAGAGTCACACCATAGTGAAAATGGTGACAACGTAGGCAGGCAGCCCGATGATATACCAGATAGTCATTAGTCAAAGTAGACGTTCATGTACGGGAAGTGAGATAAGCTTTGTTTCGAAATTGTTGAGTTTGACAAAGACGAAAGCTGGTGGGCTAGTGCGTCTGATGAGACTTGTGAACACGAAAATTCAAAAAATGTCGGAACGGTTGGATTAACAAACACTCCTGCTACTTGGCCAAGTGCAATCGGAATGATAGGGACTATTCAGCCGAAGGAGGACCACCTACAAACACAACAGTAGTTTTCCCCCAAAACGAGAGTAATGTGACACAGCTTTCTAAGACTACTGCACGGGGCATAGAAAATAGAATATATTTCTAATATTGCAAACGTATTAGTACACTACAAACAATACCTCCCCCTGGGGGTATTGAGTGCTGTAACTCATGGATTTACTGGTTGTTACGGCGTTCAAGTCTCTGTTAGAGAGGTAAACTGGGGGGCGTTGCCATTTCAGACCTCACTTTCTCATATCACCCATTTCTATCATTATGAATTGATGCGACCCCTCAAACATTTCTGCACACGCCACTGAGTGGAGCATCGCAAAAGTGCTTCCAATTGGGCGTCGCGCTTGTTAAGGCTGGCCCTGTCCTATGCAATGATCCATGTGTCTATATTGCTACAACGGCATAGAACTGTGGTTGTGAATTTCGTCCCAGGCAATTTCGGTCTGTTTCGGCGGAGCCCCTGGCAGCCACTCGCGGAGCCCAGAGGTTCCGCGGAACCCCGGTTGAAAAACACGGCTCTATAGTTATGCGGCCACTGCTGAAACAAAGCCTGCATAAGAGTAGTTTCATTAAGCTATTCACTCAGTTCAGGCACATTGCTCACACAAGGGGCGGATCCAGTCAGTAAGGTTAGGGGGGGGGAGATTTCAGTAATATTTGTTAGTCCAGTCTCATAATGACTTCGCCACTGTAAGAGAGATGAAGTATCTTTCACAACACTGCTGTGACAAAACAGTGGACGACAAAATGGCTTTATATCGCGAATGCTGTTTACCGTAATGGATTTTTCAAACTTGTGGAAGGTGGAAGCACTGTTACAGTTTCACCGGCGCTACTGTAGCGTGAGGTCTACCGCCGTATGTCGCCTCCCCAGGTGCAGCTTGAGGTCTACCCCGCGTCAGTTCCCATAGTGTGAATCCCAAGAATTGATGGGCCATGGGTTTTTGGTCTTAAACAAGGCTCAGACTGTCATTACTTTTGCATGAAACGGCGTGACCGCAATACTCTGATCCCCATTATTGAAAGGGAATGTGCGCATTGTTCGGTTATTCATTCATATTATTGGCCTTCTTATAGCAACCTAAATGCCATTGGGTACCAGCCAAGCCAGATTTAACTGATGCGACGCCCTAGGCTAATCCACTTGTGAGGCCCCCTCTCCCATTGTTGCCAGGAAAAAATGGAAAGCGTAAAATCTAATTGCCAAAATCCGAAAATGACCCTCTGAAAGTGCGGTTAGTGAAAAATTCTAAATGATTACTGGAGTGCCCACGATCACTGCGTTTGTTGCTGCCTTCGACGCAAAAATGTTGAATTGCACGGAATTGTTGAAATCCTTCTTGGCTGGCGGGAACAGGATTATTAACTGCCGCAGGCAAACCAACTGAAATCGCCACAATTGAAATATTTAATAAAACACATGGTCTACGTTTTTTCAAGAATCACATCTGTTATTTCTTACCTGTGTTAAAAAAAACAAAACACACCACATCATGGGTGGCGAAACCTTAAAAACTATAGAAAATTTTTGTAGTTTGTATTGGCAACTATGACGTCACAAGCATTGAAATAATACGTCATTACCTTTATACCATATAAAGGCAAAAATTACACTATTTTAAATTAGGCTACTCTCGAAATTGGAACTGTCGATTGGGTTGACCTTCAAATCCAATATTCTATACAAATCCATTGCTTCAAAAAACATTATGTCCGATATGAATTATGTTTCAAAAAATACTTAGGTGCATAGGACAGCTCGGACTCTAATGGATGAGCCTGAGTGAAGCGCGAGCGAACGAAGTCGTGAGAATGCCTATTACGAACGATATTGTTTTATTCAGGTCACCTGCAACATGAAAGGACAGACATAGAACAAAAATATATGAACAGTGACAAGGCCCAAAGAAAAGAGGCCGAGTTAACACCTTCGTGAAGTGGGACCGTGGGTGGTAAAACAAACATACAAAGCAAGCAAGCTTGCGTTCTCCGATATAAATTGTAATTGAAAACTAGGGCGAAGCCCGAGAAGCCCGTGTGCCGGAGTAGTCACTGGGCAGTTAAAAACACCACGAACACAGCTTAAAAAACAGGCAAAAATGACACAGCATTGATGCCTGTCTTAACACATTCAAAACCATCTTAAACATAAAAGTATCATGACTGAATACTCATTCTACAACTCCATTAGATACCGGAATGCAAAGACAAGACAAAACACACGTAGCAACTAGCAAGTTGTCCGTAAGGATGCCAATTGTGTTGCCAACAGGGTTTCCACAAACGTTGACTAGAAATTCCCTAAAGATGAGCTCAAAATTCCCAAAATGTCACAAAAATTCCCTAGATTTTGCACAAAGCGGTGTGTAATTCTCACCTAAGTTTTAGCACTTCAAAATACGGTTAAGCCAGCAGGGAAGCTGGAAAGTGGGAAAATGACAGAGGCATTGTCCAGCCTGCCCTTTGAAAAAGGGGGCAACGAGGGTGGAAATGCCTTTCTCATAACAGTATCAGGGTAATTTCTTGATTTATCAGAATTGATTTGAATTAAGTTCATCATTGCAGCTATTTGTGCAACAAGAAAATTCAGAATGGTTGTGGCATGGTGATTACGCCACATTTAACATTGAATTCGTGTCAGTAACAGCAGAGTGAACCTAGTCAAGTGGGGAATCTCTATTGCTGGTATCCCGGTGATTGTCGGTTCGACTCTCTCTTTGGTCGGCTCAGGGCAATGCAGCATTGTTGTTGCAACAAATTTATGTTATTATTTTTGAGGTCCGTGTTGTAGCTGAACAGAAACAAGCATATATTGGTCATAATTTGTTTGTTTGTATAATTTTCCATCGTGCGAATTTTTTGCTGCTCCCCATGCTGCACCGTTGTCTGTGTTTGTTTGTTTTCCTAATTGTGCTTATTTCATTCAAATGTTGTTTTTTAACACTTTTCAAAAACTGAATAACAGGGTTGGTTGACTAGATGACCGCCATGGTCCCTCACCAATCCTATATGACACAGCACCCCTCTTGTTTACACTGATCAACCATTGCGACATTGCATTTTCATTTGCAGTAATGTTCACTATCGGTTGGTTTGCTTAGTGCAATGGCTTCTTGTAGTGCTCCTGTTTGTTGGTTGAGTCATATGCAGGGGTGCAGTGCCAAAAAAAGAGGTGTGGGAACGCCGTTTCCACGCGTTCCCATCCCACTGCACCATTGATTTAGGTTAAATCGAACTCTAACACTAAATATCGCCCAGATGCCCTCACATGCAAAACGCTCCTTTGGTTCTCGCAATCCACTCAGGCAAACTAGTTTTCCTGTAACTTACTCCGCAACGGCCTTAAAACTTCAAGACTAATTACTCCGTTGAAACTAAGATAGCGCAGAACAGGCCGGATTTACCAATAGGCTATGTAGGCTTAAGCCTAGGGCCTCCAGCAACCTGTGGTCCCCATAGAATCGATTGCCGGTATTTGATCAGTTCGATAAATATTCCTCAAAATTTTGTATTAATCATTCATTAAATTTAGTTTTATTCACCTAATCCAGCAATGTCCAACCCGCAGCCAGCATGTGGCCCAGACGCCCAGTCGAAGTTTTTTTTGCGGCCCAGCTAAGGTTTTCGCTGTGGTAAAAGCAGGGTCGTCGCCAGCGGGGGGCCAGTGGTGCCCGACCCCCCTATTTGAAATCTGTGCTCCCCCATTTCACGTTTGGCCCCCTGGTTGCTGCATACATCTAATACATTCTTTTTAAAATGTGCACACCCTTCTGGTTTTTGGCCCCTCTTTCTGTTTTTTGGCCCCCCTGCCGCTATATCCTGGCGACGGGCCTGGGTAAAAGTATCTTACATACTCGCAACCTGTCCTTATTCTGATAATTTTGAATTTGACATTTTTGATGCAGGTGGTCCACAGTGCCACTTTATTACGTTTTTTACCATGGCAGTTAGGATTCGGACGGTTTCAGTACATTAGCCTGTGCTAAATTCAATTTGCTAAGATCAAAGTATGTCATTCAATGTGCGGCACTGGTAAAATACTGAAATAATTTTTGGCTCAGTAAGCCACTTGGGTTGGACGGAGCTGACCTAATCAGATTGCATGTTGATAACGCCGGGGTCTTCCAGCGAGTTGCGATGAATCTCAATATGGCCGTTGGTGAAGCGATATGTCGATATACTCAAAGCACGTTGGTTGCGTCCTGTGTTTGCTGAATCGTACCGATTTTATGTGTTAATCAGGCGAACGAACTATTGGCTGTTCGTGTTTGAAATGCATCTGCTCAAAGCTTGAGGTTGTACTATTACAGACAAGAGTCACGTGTAGGGTTAGCAGCACTATCCTACAATAAAAACACAGTTGCTTCTTCTGAGCAATACTGTAAGTTTTGTTAGCGTTTCTATCACGTAAAGCACCTTTAGTGTTCTTAGCTATGATTTTTTCCATTTTTTCTTTAACAATTTTCTTTTTCTTAAACAAAGTCATTCAGAAATCACATTGCTGTTGAGTACTTGCGTAAGTTTGTACTGCTCCCATGCTAAGCCAATCAGAGAAGATTTTAAGGAGCTTCAAAAGCAAGCAAAAGTCACTTTGCCAACTGGCAACCACGGAACTCTACCCCAAAGAGACAAAGAAAAGGGTAACAGCAAGAAAATGACGAAAGCGCGTTTGGGTCTGATGCCTTACATTAGTTGTTTTTAGTTTATCCAACCACGTGGACCCTTTTTTCGTACCGTGATGTTCACTAACTGCTCAGGAAAAAGGTGTATTCAAAAGAATTAAAAATGAATCAAAGGTTGCAATGTCCAGCAGAGGTTGCCGCACTAAGCATTCGGTGCACTAAAAGTGACAAACTTAGTTTTAATGAATTCCTAGATGATTTTGCTATGAAGAAGGACAGGACAAAACCTTTTCAAATCGTTTACTGTGCTCTGTTCAGCCTTAATAGATTCGATTATTGTAGCTTTTTTGTACGTATTTTAACAATGACAGCATAAGGGAGGTTTAAACCAGTCCCGTCGCCACGAGGCAGCATTGGTGGGCTCAGCCCCTCCAAATATAAATATGAAGCACTATAAATCAGTGGAGATTTTAACAAATTTGCAGAATGTCAAGACCCTGCACAAATGTAAAGCCCCCTATTGAAAACGTTCTGGCGACCGTTCTTGTTTAAATCTCACATCCTTTAGCACTACGGTTTCGTTGCGTTCGATTATATTAGTAGTCTGAAAAAGTAACTGACACGCGAATCGTGAACCAAGCAGTTGCAACCATTTGGGTGCGTTGTACTTGAAGTATTTTGCTCGTGTGTGTGAGATTTTTACAGCCGCAGTAAGCGAGTCTCAACAGTGGCGATTCTAAGGGAGGTCTGGATGGACCATTGGCTGACCCCCCAGTTGTGCCTCGAATTCACGTTCAAGTTCTTTTGGTTAACATAAAAAATGCCCATGCAAGATAGACATTTACATTGGCCTCCTACTTTTTCTTTGACGCCAAAATGCCCCCCCACTTTTGAAATTCTAGAATCGCCACTGATTCGCAACGTGGTCCTCACGTTGTGCTTTAACGACTTTACGCCGCCAAACATATGTGGAATGTGTTTGTTTTTATAAACACAGATAAGACAAAACAGATGTGAAACTTATAAAAAACGTAGGCCATATGTTTTGTCAAATATTTAATCAAGACGTTTTCGGTTGATTTGCCTGCAAAATTTAATAATCTTGTTCCCGCCATCCAAGTACGATTTCAACAATTCGGTGTCACTGAACGCTTTGGCGTCGAAGGCAGCAACAAGCGCTGTGATCCTGGGGCACTCTGGTAATGATTTATGATTTTTTATTGATTGTACTTTTAGAGCGTCAGTATCATAATCTTCGGCTTTGCGCAAACTGATTAACCTGTTCCATTTTTTCCTCGTAACAGTGGGAGATGGGCCTCAAAAGGTGATTAGCCTAGGGCCTTGCAACAGCTAAATCTGGTCCTGCAGCAGAGTAAAGATAAATGCAAACAACCAGACGAATCGTCGAGTAACCAAATACCATTGTTGATGTCACAAACAGTAATTGCATAATCATGCTACTGCTATGCTGCTATACATGAGATAACTTTTCATTTATTCATTTATGCTGCTCCAGGCGCTACGTGCAGAAATTGAAATGAAAAATCTAAATCTTCAAGTAACGTTTCTAGTGAAAAAAGGTGTGGGAACGCCCTTCCCACGCGTTCCCACCCCACTACACCCCTGGCCATATGAAACAATAAACCATTGTCCATTGTCCCGGAATCCCTGTAAACCAACTTCCTGGCTTATTACATTTGCACACTTAGTGTTACTGTGTTGACTACTGTGCTTAAGAACAGTTTTGGGATGATTCTTAAGGTGTTCTTGACTAAACAAGACAAAATAATGGCTTGGCCAGAATAAAAGCCTGAAAGGCAAGTTATGTTTTGTTATAATAAAAGTAGCTAACTGCACGTGATTACCTGTTTCTATGCCTTATTCGTGCGATCTACGACAAGGGACAGTTTTACTGCATACTGAACATCTTGGATTTCTGGCGCTTAGCAAAGGACTGACCAACCAGTTTGCAATTCAGACGGATGCAAGTGCTGCTGTCGGAGAGCCCGAACCAGCGCACAAAGCTCACAATATGGCAGCAAGCAACAATAGAGATCACACCCATGATCACTCTGTTATTGCGTGTTCACACCACTTACATATGGGTGCAATTCTTCACCCACATCCCATTTGTGGTGAATCATGCATTCAACGTCACGCCAAGAAGTGGCAACAAAACCATTCACTGCAAAATTTTTGCACGAACTCGATTTTTGCTGAAGAAGGTTCAACTAAAGCTGATGATGTCCCATTTGTAGCAATTATTTGCATTACATTGTACAGGCGACGTAGGCATGATAATGATTACAGCACATACCAGCATCCGCGTCAGATGGATTTTTCCATTGAGTGGCCGAAAAAATTGTTCCAGGGGGCCAACAGTGGTGAAAATTGATTTCATCAACTCAAAACTAAGAGAAAGGCACTTTTAACTAAAAACTTAATGAACAAATATCAAATTACAGCATCCATGGGGCTAAGCTTCCTACCCCTTCTTAAAACTCATGCATACCAGTACACTATAAAACCAAATAGATATAGTCAACTTTTAACATCAAGATATGTTCTGCCTTTGGGGATATTAAAAACAATCTCTACTGTAATCTTTCCATCACCTCTACCATAAAGTATTGCACGAGCAGCTCTTCTTTTCTCATGCTCACAATCCTTTAAATTTACCAACCAGTTCTCGCAGACTCGCACAGTCCGTTGTAGATTTGGCCAATTGACAGTTTTCTTGATGACGCAACCCTAATAATGTTTTTTGGTTAGTGCCCTTGCAATCCCTATCACAAACAAACCCCACATAAAAACCGCTGCCGACCGAATTCATCCAATTTCAGCAACACTATACCCAAGTCCTGGTTCGGTTGCATTTGACCGTAGAGATTAGACTATTTTAGATACATTACAACAGATAGATAAGATCCTGGAATTGACATTTAAACCACAAGAATCTGATCACCATATTTGATGGAAATGCGTGACCACACTGACTGTTCCCAATTTTATCCCACAGAATGCAAATTCCCTAAAAAATCCCTAGATACCTCAATTCCCAAATTTTTTCCCAAACGTTGCTGAAATTCCCAATCTAGAGACAAATTCCCCAAAAGTGGGATCCCTGGTTGCCAATGCAGAAAGAAAATATAGCTGTTAAGCGTTGCCAATACAAAAACAAAAACACAATTGAAACTGATCTGTCAAACATTTCATTTTGCGTATAAGATTCAGTAAAATTTCACTATTTGGAATGGTGTTAAAACGCTTGAAATTACCCAAATTTTTTAATGGTGTGGCACGAACGTTTCCTCGACACAAGCATGGGTGTCGGAAGGGGGGCAGGAATTTGAAAACTTCAGCAAAAAACGCTGTTTTCTTAATTTCGAGTGGTAAAAATCAAATTTCACTACTTTTGGGCCCCCGCAGAAAAACTTCTGGAAAAGTCCACTTGTACCCCTCTGGAAAAATTCCTTCCGATGCTCATGCACACAAGCATGTAAAATGGCAACATTTTTGTGAAAAATTGTGTTGTATTTACACCATCTGGCAACACTGTTCAACAACCCCAATGCGGTAGGCAATCCATAGCAGGGTGACAGTCTGTGCCTGGTGTATTCTGCCAAACAGTTAAGAAATCCTGACAAATTCACTGTCAAATTACATATAATACATTAGAAACAATATCGACAAAATACAGCGAAAATTCTGCAACGTTTTTTTCATTTTAAACGATTTACTTTATCACCGGACCCAATACTAATTGTGTTACTCAGACCTATGATATTTAGGAACAAAACGGGGGCACCAGGCCCCCCAGAAATGAAAGTTGGGGGACCTAGGCCCATGCCGCCCCCCTGTTCCGCCACCTATGCACTACACCTATATAGAATGTGTGGCGGCATAAAGACTTCAAAGCACAGCGTGAGGACCACGTTGCAACTCGCTTACCACGCCCACGGCTGTAAAAATCTCACACACGCGAACAAAATAGGCCTACGTCGCGTTAAAGGTACCCAAATGGTTGTAACTGTGAGGTTCGCCATTCTGAAAATTTGATAAAATCTTTACTGATTTATAGTGTTTCATATTGAAATTTGGAAGGGTTGAGCTCACCTATGCCCACCATGGCGACTGGACCGGTTTATATTTCGCTTATGCTGTCATTATTGAAATACGTATAAAGAAATAAAAAGCTACAATCATCGAATCAAGTAAGGCTCAACATAACACAGTAAACAGTTAAAAGGTTTTTTCCTGGCCTTCATAACAAAATTATCTTAGAATTCATCACAATTTGTTTGCCTAAGCTTGTCACATTGGACAACCTCTCTTGAAACATTGCGACTGTTCAATTCATTGTTAATTCTTTTGAATCTTAAAAAGGATCTTTCGCCTGAGCAGTTTGTGACCACCAAACTAAGGGATAAAGCTCCGCGTGGTTGCATAAACTTAGAATTTCTAATCTAAGGCATCAGACCCAAACGCGCTTTTGTCATTTTCTAGCTGTTTCCCTATTCTTTGTTTCTTTGGGGAAGAGTTCTGCAGTTGCCAGTTTGCAGAGTGACCTTTGCTTGCTATTCAGGCTCATCAAGAACTCTGATTTGCTTAGCATGGAAGCAGTACAAACTTGAGCAAGTACTCAACAGCAATCTGATTTCTGAACGACTTTACCGAAGAAAATTCAAATGGAAAAAAATCACATCTAAAAGTACCAATCGAACTTTACGCGATACAAATGCTGTCAAAACTACTGTATTGCTCAGTCACCTAAGAAACAATTACGCTTTTGTTGTAGGATACTGCTGCTAGCCCTACACAGCTCTTATCTGCAGTACAACCTTGCAAGTGCAGTGACGTAACTAGAGGTTTCAGCCACGGGGAAACTCAGCTGAAGGAGCCCACCGGCCAACACTCAGAAAATAGTTGAGAAACAATCCAAAATCCGGTATTGAACGGCTATACAAAAACCCGAAATCACCGGAAAACACTCCAAAAAACGCAAAAAAACAGCAAGCTACTGAAACCAAAAAAATAGTAAATAAGCTAGGTAGGGGCCCAGTTTTTACATTTCGCTTGGCAGGGGGGCGGTGCGGTTCGCACCCCTGCCACCCGTCAGTGATGCCACTGATCAGGTGCATTTCAAACATGAACATACACAAGTTCTTTTGATAGAGTCAAACGTAACAGTCGGTACGATTCAGCAAACGCAGGACGCAGCCAGTGTGCTTGAGTATATCGACACAATAGTTGGCATGCGGCTTGACCAACCGTCATACTGAGATTCAGGGAAACTCGTTGGAAGACTTGGCGTTATCACCACGAAAGTTGAATAAAACTAAATTTCGTAAGTAATAATTAAGACATAAATTTTTGACGATGTTTAATCTAAATGATCATATACCGGCCATTGACTCTATGCACACCATAGTTTTCTGAGGCCCCCTTGGATCTTGAGGCCCTAGGCTTATAGGTAAATCTGGCTCTGGGTACCAGCATTCTACAGTGAACAACCAGCAACATTATGTGGATCCAGCGACAGGAGCACACACACACAGGCAGGCAATTGAGTGATCGTGGTCATTGTTCTTGATCGTTTCTTGATCTTGATCATTTTTTGCTAGAAGGTGATGAGAAAAAATTCCAATGATCTATTTGTGTCATTCTTGGAAGATGTTCAAAATGTGTACCGCTAGAACAAATGTATGGAAATTATGATGACATGTTTATGTTTACCGTTCTTCCTATATTGCAGTGGAAGACCTCACGCTATAGTGCTAACGGGAGGTAGACCTCACGCTACAGTAGTTCCGTTTCACCCATACTTTTTTCACACAGTATACAAACTACGTGCTTTTCCGCTAGCAGCAGTCACTGTACTGCTAAATTACCTGACAAGATGTCTGCGTTCAGCAGCTACATGTGGCAAAGCGCCTGCCATTATTTGAAGTGGACCTTTGAAGATTTGTTGCCATGTTATTGTTACGCAATAAAGACCAACCATAAAACAATCCGCTTTCCAGTTTCGCAACCTGCCTCTGCAGCCAAATGAGCGGACATGAGTGTACTGCAAGCTCATCAGTCCCGTCGCCACGGGGGGCTTTGGTGGGCTAAGACCATGCCTGTCGCCAGGATTTCGCAGCAGGGGAAAACAAAAATTACAAGGGGGGCATATTTTAAATTCAAGATTGGATGTATGGATCAGACAGGGGGCAAATATGAAATTGGGGGAACATATTTCAAATGGGGGAGAGCACCACTGGCCTCCCCGCTGGCGACGGCCCTGGATAAGACCCCAAATTGAAACAACAAGCACGATAAATCAAGAGTTTTTGTCAAATTTTATGACGTCAACCCCCCCTGCACAAACGTAAAGCTCCCCTATTGAAGATTTTCTGGCGACTGTTCTGAAGCTCATCATTGCATGACACCAGAATAGTGAACCTGGCTCTTGCGCAGTGTGAGTGTCATACCGGCATATTTACTGTCATTGCAAGAATAATCGGGATTAAGCTTCTGACTTAGATTTTCTAGAAATTTGTGGTTCATAGACCAATTACCAGTGGGGGGGGGCAAATGCTCGTTTTGATCCCCTGCGAACACCCACGACCGAAACAGTGTCAAACGCCAGCGTGCAACATGCTTCGGTTAGGGTAGATCTTTTAAAATACTTTCTGTAAATATAAGGATTGTTTGGGACACCAACAGTGTTCTCAGTTTGAGTAGCTTGTGAAAAACGACGGCGATCTTTTCGGAACCGCTTCAAAAGTTTCAAAAATGATATAAAGCGCTTTCAAACTGTGGTTATTTCCTGAAAGATCGCATAGTTCGACCAAAAAATTGCCACTTTCTTGGTCTTCAAAAGGAAACCTCTCTTCTGTGATGCCCGTCGATCGTCGCAGACAACCTTTGGCTGAGTTTTAAACAAGTGAAGACCTTATTCGCCACCCCCTACTTGAATGTCACCCCCAAAAGTCTGGCCGGGATCCGCCAGTAGTTTGGACAACGATCGTCAGTTAAAGTTACGTTCATGTAAAGGTTCAGGTAAGAAAGTGATCGTTGTCTGTACTTCCTGGCTGCAACAAAAACAAGGTAAAAAACAATCTGGCTTCTATCAGTTCTACGTTTCATCCTTAATAATGTTGGAGTGGACGAGGACTCGAAGGAAGCGGTTGCTAAGTAGTAACTGTTCATCAGGGTGTAACGCTGAAAAAGGTTGTGTGGGAATGCACGCAAAATTTAGCCATCTTTAACAGCAGTTCAAGCTCTTTTCACATCAGTATTTAATAAAGCATTCACTTCCATTGCACCGCGAACGGGAACACGAGAAAATGTGTGGAAACTCGTTCCTACTCTTCCCCCCCTACACCCTGCTGTTCATCGAACAAAAGTTATGGGACGCTACAAAGCAGTAAAAAGAAAACACACACAGAAACATCATTTGTTTCTCAAAGCGTCAAACCTGCTTACAACACTGCTGAAAGGTGCTATAAGCTGTAACTGATGGTTGTTTGAACATGACTCTACAGGAAACACAGAACGTGACTATAAAGAGGGATGGATAAGTGTCACTGTTTCGAATCTTTAGTAAACTGAATTACAGATCATCATAGGACCAACATTACTTTAATTTAAAAACTGCACTAAAAGAAAAATTGTGGCCATTGCTTCCTGTAAAAATGCAACACAATTGAAATTTGAACCGCCACTGCAACAGGTTCATCCGCTTTGTACTCAACGAACGTTTGCACCACTGTGTGTCTTTCTCTGTCCCAGAAAAAAGCTGGAACCCATTTCAAGGTCTCTCTCCACACATGCGACGGAGTCTAATCAAATAGCAATCTTTTTAAAAAGGATTTTATTTGTAATTTCCTATTTTTTAAATTTGCTCATTGATTCAAATTCGTCGCCTTTGTGGTGATTAATTACTTGAACACGGATATCTGCAAGACCGAAACATCGCAGAATCACGAAAGCGGAGTTCACTAAGCTTATTCCTCGAAAGTTTACAGCAAATTTTGAGCACTAAGTTGTTGCAACACAATCCAGTTTCCAATAGCACACAAGCAACAAGAATATTACCCTGTTGCAAAGACCTAAAAAATTTCTTATCAACAAATGCATAATCGTAGGTGTAAAGTGCAGCTAACACTAGCAATTAGCAAATATCTTTTTCATGAATCAGAAGTTTAGTATTTTGGTAAATATTGCACATTAAGGAAACCGGGGAAAAAACATGAGCACTATCTCAGCTGCGGGAGAAAAGGCCAAGTGAATATCTTACACACCCCAGCAAATGTATTTTGTTTCAAGGTACTCTTCCAACGCACGCGACGATCCTTCTCTTCCCAAACCAGACTCTTTCACGCCACCAAACGGTATTTCAGCAGCGCTTAGTTCGCAGTCGTTAACACCAACCATTCCAACCTCTAAATTTTCTGCAACTCGCCAGCATTGAACGACGTCCTTCGAATAAAAGTAAGCACCAAGTCCTACTCGGGTATTGTTGGCCATTGCAACTACTTCGCTTACGTCATTGAACTTCATTACGGGGATGAGAGGTCCGAAAGTTTCTTCCTGACAACACTTCATGTCTGACGTCACGTTGGTTATTAAGGTGGGATCGAAAAATGTTCCTCCGAGCGTACTACGCTTCCCGCCAACCATCACTTTGGCCCCTTTCGACAGAGCATCTTGAAGGTGATCTTCAACCTTTGCTAAACCTTTCTCATTTATCAGTGGACCAAGCGTCACATTGGGATCCATCGGATTACCTGCTTTCACATCAGATGTCACAGCAGTGGTTAGCTTAGTAACGAACTCATCATGAACGTTTTCATGAACATAAAACCGATTCGCACAAATGCAAGATTGACCCATGACGCGAAATTTAATGGCCATGGCTCCTTTCACAGCAGCATCTACATCAGCGCTTTCGAACACAATGAAGGGTGCAAGCCCACCAAGTTCTAGTCCAACCTTTTTCACTGTACTTGCAGATTGTTGTAGTATCTTTTTTCCAGTAGCTGTGGATCCAGTGAAAGAGAAAGCGGCAACGTCGTGATGAGTGCACAATACTTCACCGATTTCTTGGGCCCGTTGTCTTGAAGCCGGCAGGACATTAAACACTCCCGGTGGTAAGCCTGCTTCCATGGACAACTGAGCGAGAGCCAGAGCAGAAAATGGAGTATCTTCGGCAGGCTTCAAAACAACAGTGCACCCAGCAGCAATGGCTGCACAAGCCTTGCGCGTTATCATTGCAGATGGAAAATTCCACGGCGTGATTGCTGCTGCCACACCAACAGGCTGCATAATTGACATCATTCGCTTGTTGGGATTTGGACTCGGTATTGTTGCTCCGTATGTCCTTCTTGCTTCCTCAGCGCACCAGTCTAGAAACGATGCGGAATACTGGATCTCTGCCAATGACTGACCTATCGGCTTCCCGTTTTCCATTGTGACCAACTCAGCCAGAATTTGCTTCTTATTTATCATCAAAGATCCCCATTTTTTGAGAATTTGAGCTCGTTCTTTGCCGCACGTTTTCTTCCACCGCTTTGTAAATGTCTCGTGAGCAACTTTCACTGCTTCCTCAGCTTCTTGCTTTGAACAATCTGCAGCGTCTCCTATCTTGTCGCCAGTGTACGGGTTGAAAACGGGAAACGTCGATTTGACTGTTTTCCATTCTCCATTGATATAAGCTTTGTCTCTAAGAAATTCTTTCATTTTGAAACAGACAAATTTAACGAAGAAGCAGTCTTTATTTCAGTTTGGTTTATTACCACCTAAACAAAGCACAAAAGAGCAAACGATAAATGAGGCTTTCGCTAAAAGTTGCAAACGATTTGTTGCGACAAACAACAGTGAAGCAAGTGCAGCAGCATTTCTACTGAGCCTCCGAAAGCTTGTGCTGCGCAACACAATCTCAAAGTGCCAAGCACGACGTTCAAGATCGGGACTGTCAGTTACGAACAGCTGCTCGCATAGAGAAGTATAATCGGGTTTACTGCCACTGGTGAAACTGCTGACCGGAACGACCAGACCAAGTACGCATATCTTCGATACTAACAGAACCGCTTTACCTTCTTCTTCAAAACAACATACTAACAAAGTTTCGCGGACAATTTTGCCTGATGCTCACAGTAAGTGTGTTTCAGATACATATTGGATTACTTCTTGTTTCCACCCTTATGATGAAGCTAAGCAATTCAAAATATCAAGCTGCTTTATGTTGAACTTCAAGAAGAACTGCATCTTTATGTGATTCCAGAAAACGGCAGTGTACAGTTTATTTTAACCGCGGATGAGAAACTATAACATGATTCTTCGGCTTCACAGAGCTTAAGTTTTTTTTCTATATTGCGTCATCACTATAAAGCTTGCGATATGTAGTACATATGATCAATTTAATCAAACGCAAAAGAAACCGAGGTCTTGTACTACAAAGAAAATAAATACGAAAATGGGGAAATCGTGTGCAGCTAACAAACATTTCTGCAAGTTTGACTTCATTTAACAATGACTGTACAAACGTGAGCTCAAACCTAACTAACCAACCCTTTGCCAAAACAATTTCGCTTTCTTTGAAAACAGACTGCTGCGAAGTGCGTTTCTTACAAGCTTCATAGAGACCATTTCCAAACGTATTAGATCTTGAGTTTTTTTATTTCTTTACTGCCTACTGTGGCGGCCTGGAGATAGCGCCACATGAAAATAAATGGTCACCGCTACTGCAACACTACGCAGTGCACAGTTTCTGAAAGTACACTGGATATACACATTAACACACTTTGCGTTACATGCCACCTTAAATGTGTATATTCAGTGTACTTTCAGAAACTGTGCAATGCGTAGGCAGTAAAGAAATCAGAAAACTCAAGATCTAATACGTTTGGAAGTGGTCTCTTCGAAGCTTGGGGAATCATTAAAATTTTCCAGGGGGGCCAAACTTGATATGAAATTTAATTTTTTCTTTTCGAAACTAAGGAAACGACCTTTTTTGCTAAAAATACAACAGAAAAATGTCAAATTTCAAAATCCAGGGGTGACCAAGATCCCCCTGCTCTTCCCTTCTGACGTCCATGCATGCCACCTCACGCTGGTTACGTGGTTGAATTACAAATAATACCAAATTTTCTATGGAAACTAACATTAGACTCTTCTTCTGACTTCTTTTTCTAAGATTCACTCGGTTTTCAGTAGCCTACATCAGAAGGCGTAAAATATATAAACCTGACATTCAAAGATCGAAACTGCCCACAAGTGGTGTGGCGCTGTTTGAGGAATGTGCAGTATAAGGTAAGCCTTGAGCTCTTGGTACAGGACAACGCCAACTCCACTGCGGTGCCACATTGGCAGGAAGCATGCCGGTTTCACCATACGATATTGAACGTGAATTCTGCTGAGCAAGCATTCTGCTGGAGCATGCATTCTGCTATGCAAATGGCATTAGTTTGGGTCCAAACCAACACAACAGTGCCTTAGATAGACTGGTCTAGACATACTTCAACCACAATATTTGCTGTCAAACATTACGTTTATCTTATGGTGTGGCCAATGTATTATGGCGACCTTGGCTCAATCTGTTTAATTAGCGCACAGTCTGCGCTGATCCTAGCATCCCTGCTAGTGTCAACTTGCGCACGAATAAAACTTATGATGATGAGCTGTTGCGCTGCTGCAAAGCCACGGGTGAAGTTGGCATTAACTCCAAAAACAGAACGAAGTCTTATTAGTGGAACCTTTCACAGTGTAAGCGACCAAAAATCATGCGTCACCAGTACTGTATAAGTTGGACTGGTAACGGCTGAGATGGGGTAAGAAACAAAAGTTGTACACTGTTCATCACGGTATAAAATTTTAACCTAGCTTTCAAGCAGTACATATTGCTTATTCTGATACTAACTAAAGCAATGCTTGTAAGCAATTTTCGTTGACCGTCACTATTCCATGTAATATCACGCCAGTTACTTAACGATCACTGCTCTTTTCTTGTTTTGATTTATAATGGCATTCCTGCAAAAAAAAACAGGCTTGAGTATCCAACGTGCACCAAAATCTTCGTAAATGGCTTTACATTCCTCGTAACTTGTAAAGGTGAACTATAAAATAATTGTTCGATTATCATAATTTTGCATACAAGTAATACAATACGAAGAACATTCGAAATGCATTTTCAACCTGGTCACTTGTGTTTAATGACAATCTCTTTATTACTATCAAACCAACACGAATGCGCGACAATACTTTACTTTCGTCGGTGGGCTTTCCCCTCGCGCTACATTTTTCCTGTTGGTTCCAAAGATGAGCACGGAGCAGGAATTTCGAAATGGGTTTCTGCTGGAGTTCGCATTTTATTCCAGAGCAGGAGCTGAATCCGGGGTCAACGCTAAGGTTTAACTAGGCGCCAATAAACTTTTTAAAGAGCATATTAAAATTTTTGCAGTGATGCTTGTGAGCTGGAATGTGCCATCCCTATGTCAAAGTACAGTATGTCTTGTTGCAAGGACTGTGGAGCCGATACGAAAAATGTTTTGATTCCCAATCTTTTTGGTGGCAACTTTACAGGTTTTCTTTGCCAATTCGGCAGTTGTTACCCATACGAACAGACTAAGCTTTACCTGAGCCGAGAATTTGCCTAGTGATGCTTGCTGTATTCAACAGAATGAAATCGATTGAAACGTATTTTCTGACCAACGTCAACATTGTCATCTGTTTTTATACAATGGCACTAAGGGGGATCAACGAGCAATTCACCGCTAATGAAGGTATTCTTTGATGTTCTAGCCTGCTCTTCAAATTGACTGCGGCAGCAGGTTATGAACGAGTTAAGTTTCATAGATATATTTTGTTATAGCCGGTTCGTTAACATTTTATTCTGTATGTAAAGTATGCAGTAACCACTGTTACACTCTGCATGGTTTGCTTTACAGCTTGCTTATTTAGTAGTACAGAGTTCATCAGTACTAATTATTATCAGTGAAAGGTAATAAAAACAAGGTTGCGGAGCCGTTGCAAAAGGATAGTGCTCCTGCTCCGGAGCTTTTCATAAACATGGCTCCAGCTCCGGAGATCTTGGTTTTCATGAGTGTAGTTTCGGCTCCGAAGCTCTCTGTTGTCACAGCGTGACCCCAGCTCCAGTTTCTGTTCGTTTTTCCACATTGATGTTTTCAGTTGTCTTGGTGTGCCTCAAGTTGGCTGGTAAATGAAATATATCTAGTACACAATACTAAAAAGTATACCAAACACTTTTGAAAAGGTTAATCTGGCATTTTTTACAATCAGCGCTCTTACCATGAGAAAATCAGCGAAAAAACAACAATCACAGGTTCAGACGACTTAGAGAACAATTATCAACAGAAACGTTACTCAAGTTAGTGGTAACATAAAAAATTCTGAAAATGCAGTCACTGGTTTTGTTGTTAATGCCTGGTGACCTTTTGTAATTTCTCACTACCGGAATCAAGAAAACGTCTGTTGGGAAAACTGTATTTGTGTCCGAGCATTTTGGCGCAGTCCAGTCCTAGTCGACCAAGTATTTTGCACTCGTTGCATGCTTTGCTTGCTATAGTTTTGGTGATGCCAGCTAACTGTTCATGAGTTATTTCTAAGGTGCACACATTGGCATTGACACAAATGACAAGATTGTTTGAAAACCGTTTGTTCGAAAAAATAGTCTGGTTTCTAGCAAGAAATTTACCTTTGGATTTTTAAAAATAACTAAAAGCTTTTGATTTCTTACTTTATGCACTCATAATAAGCAGTTAGAGGGCCGTCGCCAGCGACGAGGCAGTGGTGCCCGGCCCCCCTATTTAAAATCTGTGCCCCTCCAATTCATGTTTGGCTTCCCGGTTGCTGCATACATCCAAAATTGCACTTAAAAATGTGCTCCCCCCTTGTGATTTTTATCCCCCTTTGCTGCGAAATCCTGGCGACGGGCCTGAGCAATTATGAATGGCAAAGTAAAGCACAATTTAACCTGCCATGCTTTGGAGAAAATAAGACTGGTTGCCATGCTCCAAACATAAAATTTGTTTCCGCAGAAGAAAATCTTAAGAAAATCGACATTTATTCACATTGTATTTTTATACCCTCCCGAAAATGTCCCGCCATACAAAGCAATGCCAGTTCCCTTCCTATCAGGTATAACTTCCATAACATGCTGCTTGTTATCCCTGCTCAGGGATCCTGGGGGTTCATTACCCAGGGTTGTTGTTGATTACATATACTTAGAAAAATGTAAAAAAACTATGTTTCCATGACTTTTCCTGATTTTCAGAGACAAATGGAATGGTGCCGGAGTTATTTTGCAAAAATGACCCTGAAAGCATATATATAGAAAGTATGAATACTATACTATCCCTTGTTATCTGAAGTGTAACAAATTTTGGGCACCTTGCAACTCTAACATTTCAATGTGATTTTAGGTGCAAAACCTGTTTGGCCAAACATGACCACCGATACCTTAGGCTATATGTGATGAGTCGTCCTGCACCATGACTTGATATGAAGAATAAACAGATCAAAACGCCCATGACGTTTTCTACGCACAAACAAAATTACCTTTAAAATTTCCCTTTTTGTTAGTGCAGTGCATAAAATTTGTATGCCATGTATGTTTAGTTTTTGACACGATTTTGTTGCAAAAGTGATTAACAATGGACGTCGGGAAGTAAAAAATAGTTTGGTTCGGAAGTAACAAATGCAACATGTCCCAGAAAGACGTAATCAAATTAAGGGTGGCATTATGCCCTACTTTTACTGACTCGTATAGCATGTTATGTATTGCTGGTTCCAAGTGAACTTTGCCGGCAACTTAAGTCTTGCCAGCAAGCCTAATGGTTTCTAATAAGAACTCCTACTGTTCAATGATCTGCCGTGCATTTCAGGCTTAGGTCTGCAAAGACATTTGGATAATAATCTGCTAACAGCATTATTAAACGACTACAAAAGTTATGGATATTATATACCTAGTGATTACAGCTTACTTCTTTTTAGATCGCTACACTGCTACAGATCTGGTTTTATCATCACTAGAAAGTAAGAAGTTGTGGCAGTTTACATTTCTCTCACTTCTACAGTGTGCTTCTGAGTAGAATCTACACAGAGGCGTAACGAGGAAGGACGAGGGGTGCATAGTGCCTCGGCGAAGACCTGGGGGACACCGTCGAAAAGTCCCAGCAATGGCGATTTAAACCTACGTTTGAAGTGGTGGGGATGAGTCTCAACTCGCACAGGTGGCCGGATATGTTCAGTTTAGTTGCCTGATTGACCGAATGACGTCAGTGCGCAAGGGCGGTCGTCGCGCATCCAGACAAGACAAAAATACCGATCTGTCCAAAACAGGGGTCAACGAATGGCCAACCGAGGCTATTTTCCCAGGGCATATTTTTCAGAGAGAAAAAAAGGTCCAAACGTTATTACATGTCAACCATAATGTTACTGTTTCGCAATGATTCAGCAATTTGAAATTAATCTGAACAATAAGTGCATTTATGCAGATATTGTCTGCAGCACGGAACGAATTCGAATTCAGGAAAATTATGCATTTGTTGTTTTGTATTTTACGTTTCGATGACGTGTAGATGGAAAGCGAGCGCCGAACCAGGACCACTGGGCCTCTGCGTTTCGCTGAAGACCGTTTTCGGAAGCAAGCACGCAGAAAAGACCGGATGCAGAGCTTTGGAGAAGCATTTTAATCAGATGTGTATCTTGCTGAGCAGTGGTTCTTTGCCTTTTCTCTACCACGCCCCATTTAAGCAATTGTCCTTTGTTTCAAGCTCCATTGACAATAAACAAGTTGAAAAGCAAATATATTAAATAGATAATTCATTGGTCAAATGTTGCAAAGCGCATAAATAGGGTCCTCCCCCCCACCCCTTTGAATCTATTGACGCCCCTGGTTAAGAATCACTGTTATAGAGTGAATAGTTCTTTTCCACGGCTGTCAAAAAATCGTGTTTGTTTTGCTGGAAGAGCGTGGTTACAACGTAACACTGAATTTTGACCTGTTCTCAGACGCTTCCACAAATACTGGCGACGCAACAATTTTAACATATAGCATTGGTCGCCAAAACCCACACAAGACCGGTTATTTTTCACTCCTTGACTCAATACCACGAAGTCTTGAAATGGACTTGTTTCGCGCAAGATCAGGCAAAAAACTGCATTTTTTCTTACAGCAAAACAACACTGCAAGAAAATACCAGTAAGAAAACTAACTGGATGACCTGTCGACGTCCTAACGTGCGGTCGACCCTGTTCTCTTTCTCTTTAGGACGACACGACAAGTTTCATTTATGAAGTCACTTACTTGACATTCGTCACAAGCGAAAAACGTCACACACGATTGACGTCACAGCAACGAAAGCTGCTCCCGACGCGATATCTTGCAACACCACCTTCGCCTGACGTCAGTTGAACGTCACTGACCAACGTCATAGGGAAACAAGTCCCACCCAAGCTGGCCAATCATTTATCAACAGTTTGTTTATGTTTGAAAGATTGTTTACGTTTAAACTTTGGGCCCTTCACTGGCTGACGTTGCGTCTTCTTCTCACGCTTCGCTGCTTTGCGCGGTTCATCTGTTCTTGCACGCTTGGGTGGTTTTTCACGGTTCGCTGACCTTTTCGGTCCCTTGGCTGGTTCGCGCTTGGCCCCGTTTTTGTCCAAATAGTTATTGATGTTTCTTTTCTTGGCCAAGATGCCAGGCACGGGCCGGACAATGGCCCCTGGTTTGTGCTTCCGCTTCTGATACCTCTTCAACTGCTGCATGCTCAGATCGCGAGCCTTGCCTGTGACGTAACAATGTAAAATGGCCTTTGTCAGTAAATACATCAATACTGCGTAAGCCAGTGCTTAATGAACTAGAACAGTGGTTCTCAACCTTTTTTATCCGATGCACCCCTCAAACCGTTATGAACAGATATTTAGTTTGTAAAGAACACTTTTACATCAGTACACTAAGAAGAGAAACTAAAACTCTTCACAATTGAAAAGTTAAACTACATTATATTTTAAACAAAATCTTAAATACAAACTTGACGCCTGGTGGGGAATTCCCCCCGGTTGAGAACCCCTGAACTAGAAGGCACGAAACAACGGATTTAATCAAACAATGGTCCTAACGCCCAAACGAAAACTTGCTGTTTATGGTGAAGTAGCAAAACCAGCACCCCTCTTGCAAGTGACGGGAGTTTTGTGCCGGTATTCCATAACATAACCGCCATCAGCTTTTTTCCAGAGGCTCATCTTGCAAGAAGCACAATTGCAAGAATTCGATTTTTAACTTTTGGTTGATTGTGCGCCTGCTCCGGATCCGTTCTTATCGTGTACTCAGTCCGGATCCGTTCTACCAATGGTTCAAACAACAAGCGAGCAAAGTGTGGCACAAACAAACAAAACTTGTTTCATCAATTCTTTCAGGGGATTTGAACAACAAAAAATATCCTAGTCACCAGCAAGATAAATGTAAGGTGAACGATACGGAAAAATACAGGTCTGGTTTCATGAAACCTTAACGTTTGAATCTTGTCAGGTGCAGATGTTCGCGGGCTACCTGAAAGTTGCTTGGTTTTGGTTCTAACAGATACCGAGCGTATCTGTGCTTCAGTTATTCTGCATGATTTACCATCGGCAAACTGATTGTATAGATTTCATTTGAAGTGTATGTCGATAGTGGTTGGACAAAACAGCTTTTAATTGCTTGGTGCAAGAGAAAACAAAAATTTGCAAGACATGCCAAAGTATTTTTGTCGTTCTTATCTGAGATGCATGCGTTGTGGCAAAGACAGCCTTTGGCTACTGACTCTGCAAAGCAGATCAAGTGCATTTCTGGGTTTGCAAGTATTGACGACGCCAGGCACAGCATCCAAAGCACGAACGAGCACTTCACCCGTGATTGCTGGCAGGCCCTCGAGTGAGTTGGTTCAGACACAGCAATGGGAACCAATCACAGGTTGAAACGTAACGCCGACGCGCTTTTGGAAAAAAGCGAAAGGCCGCGTGTTGGCGCCAGCCGTGTGCGAGCGACATCGCTTACTGAGCCAAAAAGTTCGTCACAGCTTAACCAGGGCCGCTCATTCAAGGACTTACTGTATTTTAATCGTAGCAGACTAAAATTAGTTCAAGCTAATCGAATCCTAACTGCCATGGTAACGGCTGCTTGGCGCCTCTAGCCACCCCGTAATTGTGATGTCATAGGCAAGTTTAGTGTTAAGACAACAAGGGTAGAAATCAGGAAACTAGTACAAGTTTTTCCACCAAAGTATCAGAGGACATGTGGAGATCCCCAGCACGCAACACAGACGTGATAAAGTATCACTGAGGAGCAACCTGCATTGCAATGACAAAATTTGAGATTCATCAAAATCAGGGACAGGTTGAAATAAAAAGTTTACAGGAAGGAAAAAAACAAATTTAAAAATCCAGGGAGGCTAAGGCTTCCGTGGCCCCCTTCCGCAAGATATGATTACGACGCACGTGGGTTGCTATGGTAATCGTTCAAATTGATGATAAGGCAAACAAATACATTGACGCAAGCCAACGTTGCTCTTTGTTTTCTGATCACAACCTGGGATCCAACCTGTCGCCTAACCAGGTTTTACTAAAGTTATTTGAAGCCGGGAGAAGAGAGTAAAAATCAGGGAGACGGTTGTTCGAAATACAGGGGGGGGTTTAAAAATCAGGGGAGGAGGTTTAAAAATGAGTTCGCAAGGTCAGATTGCACCTGACCTTGCGCTACAAACAGCAAGCACAACACATCTTGCAACCCGGTCATTGGCTTCGTTTCGGGGAGGACAGCGACTTGACCACATGATAGGCTTTGTTTGGTCATTGCCTCCAAACAGCTAGCACAACACACATCATCGAACACAACACACATCGAACACAGCACACACCATCAAACACAACACACATTATCGAACACACCGCGCACCGTCCAACACAACACACACAGTCGAACACAACACGCATAACCAAACACAGCACACACCGTCGAACACAACACACATAACCAAACACAGCACACCCCGTCGAACACAACACACATAACCAAACACAGCACACACCGTCGAACACAGCATACACCGTCCAACACAACACACATTATCAAACACAGCACACACCGTCGAACATAACATCCACCATTGAGAACACAACACGTACCATCCAACGATGACGTCTTTTCACCATCGGCTTGTACGTCATCCTCCCCAGTTTGTTGTGGAATCTGATTTGAAAACTTCTTCAACTTCGCCACAAAGAATCCGTCCATGTTATGAGTGTGTGGGTAGAACCTGCGAGTGTGTTTCAGACTAGGATGGAACCGGTACTGACGATACCTGCCGAGGAAACAACAGCTGGTTAACGAAACCAGATCTGCGCGAGAACTTCGATCTGCGACTCAACAGCTTGGTACAATATATGTCAACAAGAACAAACAGATACAGATCAAGGCTTTTCTGAAAGATATCGAGATCCAACATATTCTCCACATTTCATGCAAACTACGGCGCTCCGCCAGAATTGATATTTCTGAATGTAAAATTCAGGAAGCAGATCACGTGCTGATCAGAGGCACTCGACCGTGACAGCAGGTAGGTTGCTTGGCGACCATGATAATGATGACACCAGCTTATAAGAAACCAGTTTTGACACATGACATGACAGCTCATAACAGTTACACAAGGGGCAGACAATAACCTGGTGAAGCCTTCGACACCAAACTCCAAACCACAAGGAACCACTTTCACGTTTCGCTTCTTTAGAGCGTAGTTGACCACATCTTCGTTTTCCTCAACCTAATGAACAGCAACATATAAGAATATTAGCAGCTCATTATGAAACAGCGACAACACAACCATCTCTTTCTCATTTCTGCAACAGAATGTGTTTCTGCTTGCAATCAAATTCACACGTACCAGTACAGAGCAGGTGCAGTAAACGATGTACCCTCCTGTTTGTGACTGAGCATTACACGAATCGATGGCTGCCAATATCAGCTCTTTCTGCAAAATACAACAATAAAATTAACAAATTTTGTTTAAACCAAGTATCTGTCTAAGTGTACTTCCGTTGTGCAACATTTGTTAAGGTTATCTGCAGTGTTCAAGGGTGGTGACGGCTGCTTGTTTGATCAAGACGCGTTAATCTACAAATTTAAGGACCCCCGCAATCAATGGGGGTTTACACGATGGCTGGCTTATAGCAACAATCCAAAGCAACAACTTAACATTTTTTCGACTCCTTTGTCATCGCCCTGTGGGCGCATCACTGCTGAAAATGCAGGCAGGGGTGGTTAACACTACAGAAGGAAAGATGGGTGACGCGGTGTTGCAAACGATGTTTTTTTCAAATGACATTCCTCACCGCATACATCGCATACAACAAACTACAGCATCACTTCAGATAATTCACCAACACGTTCAAAATGTTCTTTAAAATAACAAGTAGACAAGTTCCCATCAATCAGTGCTTGACGTTGGTAGGTCAGCGACACGCGAAGTTTGCTTTGCAATTTTAATTCAAAATACGTCATTTCCGATTGCGTCATCAAGCAGCAAACAAGCTTCGGGAACCAATCCCACCAAACAACCCAAGCATTGGATGCAACTCAAGCACCAACCTGAAGATGGGTGCAGCGGGAAATGTCCCCCTCATCCTTGCTCGTTTTCACCGCCGGATCCTTCGATATGACGCCACTTCCGCTACAAGGCGCGTCGAGAAGAACGCGCGAGAAGTTGCCCATTATCTGGAGTGTGACGAAATAATAGTTTTATTATACGTGAAATCCACAGTTCGGAACAGATAAACAAATAGGTGTTTAGCTATTTTCTTGTTTGACGAAAAGCCATGTAGACGAAAACAAAATTACGGTTTTACTCGAATTTGCCAAATATAATAATTGCACTGGAGACCAACGGTGCATAACCTGCGGCTGTACGGCTACATGCGGACTTCGATAATGAAATTTGCGGCCGCCCACATGTAATTTAAAATATAAGATTTGGCGGCCGTGCTGGCGTATACTGAAGCAAACAATCTGGTTGGTGATGTCACAAAGAGTTATGGAATGAATACGCAATTTATGTTTGAACGTGTTCTGTGTTGGTTGGCACTTGGCAGTAACGGCTCAACTCATTGACGGCCGTACTTCATATAATTAAAAGTAATGCGGCCGGCAATAACAAAAGGTTGTACACCCCTGCTATAGACAATACGCAAACACAACGCGGTGGTTGTTTCTTGTGTTTGAGAATGACAGAGAAAAAAAAAGGACAATCTACAAAAACCACATTAGCTCGGTTTTTATCAAGCATCCTCATGGGAATGGTCCCATCGTCAGGAATTTTACGTCATATAGCAGGAATTTTCCTAAGTAGAGTACCAGTATTATACCGTATGTTGAGGGAATAGGACAGTTCGGCGATAAATCGGTTGTAAGACACGATACTTTTGATGGGAGCGCTTTTTATGTGGTTTTTCAAAAAACTTTGGGTTTAGCTTTAGGGTTAAGGTTTGGAATTCGCCTACAACGACAGTACAACGCTTTTTCTTCGGTCCCGGTAGAATCCCTCAATTCCCTCATTGACGTGCATTAGAGTTCGGCAATAACAACTTTGGCTTTATCGTCACTTCGCCCATAGCGACGCTTTTTGTCGGTCCACACAGAATATTTTGTTCGTTTACAACGACAGTTGCAAGTTTTCTTCACACTTTAAAGACGGCTGTAGATCCGCAACACAAATCTTTTATGACCGAAAAGCAACGCAGTTAAGCGTGGAATTGTTGAGCCGTGGGTGTGACGTAACAATGACATCGGGAAGCCGAAGGAAATTGTTATGTGATTTACTGTAATGTACTGCATTAGGGATTTTTGCGAATTTAGTCAATTTGACTGAAACTTGATGTGGCAATGGGCAGAGTGTCAAGTAAAAGAACCAGTAGCCCATGGTGGATAAATTCTCCAACGAAACTCGAAGCATGTGCTAAGTAATGCTGTCTCAAGAACAACACGAATGAAACTTAGTGAGTTTTTGCAAGAAAGTAATGCGCATGCAGTACTTTACTACTGTGTGCTCTGTATTGCATGCAAATGCAACTGTCAGTGTTTTCAAATTCTTGTTTGTTTTTCTTATCAGCGTATTCGCGAAAACACGATACAATAAGCGGCAATCCTGATCAAAGAATACCTTTTAAACCTTGCCAGGCTCTGGCCTTCAACTAAAACGCCATTTTAGGAGCGATTTATTGTAGTTCGGCTGCAAGGTCAGTTGCCATTAGCGACGCTTTAATCCGGTCGCTTGAAGTGACGTCACAGGGCAGTTCTACTGTATTTCAAAAACACACCTTTTTCGTATTAAAACATTTGCGACCACCATCGCCGAACTGTCCTAGACCCGTATGTTCACAGCAATGTAAATATAACACGTGGAGACTCAGTGGCACGTCGGGGGCGATACGAGCCCCCAGAAAATAAGGTAGTTGGGTCCTTTTCTGGGTGACAACTAATAAAAGTCATCCAATTTTCATTAGATCTCCCGACTAGAACTTTGAGGAATTTTAGTCACGGCTACACACTCTTGTCCACGCAATCCTATGAGAAAGAAACAAACGCTTCAAAGTCAGCTCCAGTGTTACGTCACAAAGCACGTGACCACGTTTCACCTGTTTCTAAGCAACAGAGCTTGGTAAACGCGTTGAACCTACCGCAGGAAAAGAACGCCCGTCGTAGTTTGAGACGACCGTGTTGCTTATTCCCATACGATGTAGGTTGCCGACGACAGCCTTCAGTCTGGCTGCGTTGACGTCATTGGCAAGTATCATGCCAGTGTTCTTCATCAGTTGAGCTGCACAAGATAATGTTACGAGTAACAATAACTGGTGTTTTGCTTTGAAAAATGTAATAAAGGTCTTATCAGTGTACGGGTAAAATGTTATAAGATTCATAGTAGCCATGTTTCGGCGTAAAATTATTAACGGCATTATTAGATTTCAGCAAGTCGGTGGTGTTTTTTTTCAATAAAATTCGTATTTTTTGTTACAAGAGCCTTTATTATTTCCATTGATGCCATTAGTTCTGGATCAACTTTCATCAGAAAAAAACATAACATAATAATTTCCTTAAATACGAGTACACCCAGAATGAATCAGTACAGTCGTTGGCCACACAAGCAATCATAAATACCTATGTAAGTGGTTTTCCCCCCTGGAGCTGAGCACATGTCCAGGATTCGCTCCCCTGTTTGGGGGGCAAGGGCCATGACTGGCAGGAAACTGGACGCTCCTTGGATCATGTAATGGCCAGCCAAGTACTCCGGAGTGGCTCCTGGATCGCAAAAAAACAAGGTTTCATTTGGTTTTCGCTTCTGAATAGTTGGATAGTTTGAAAACTGTCGCGGAAGCGTTTCGCTTCTTGAAATACAACTTAACACAAGAAACGATCTTTTTTTAAAGTTTCATCATTTCATGAATGGCTCAAATGCGGCTAAACAACGTTGTCTGTGGACGACTGGGGCCAAGACGGTTTAAGACAGACAATATTAAATGGATTTAAATTTTTTAACTCTTGCCTCACGCAAGTCATCAAAATCTTTCCAGAAATTTCGCAGTTGCCAGTTTTCGAGCTGTATCATGATATTTTCAGCCTGTTTGTTTTTTTCGGCCATCGACCGGATTTTTTTTTAAATGGTCGAAACAAATTAAATCAACAACTCGGTCAAACCAAGGTCTGAAACGAAAGATGACGGAAAGTTTTCAAGCTATTTCGGACGGATAACCGAAACAAATGACCGAAATGTCTCAGCAAAGAAAAAACAGTTTTCAGCAAAAACGAAGCCGCTTTTTTCAAGCTTCCCGAACTTTCCCACTCCCCCCATAAAAGTCCAGTTGCGCGACACAAGAATCGAAGCTCGCTCACCGATCGGGACAGAAGAGTCAAAGACGACCAGGCCGACCTTGGTCCACTTGCCCAGGGGGTCCAGGTTCACCCCACGGGAAATCAAAGCCTGTGACGTGACGGAAAAGTTTGGGGTTATTTGTTTTCAACAACAATTATTTGTTTCAAACACCGCGTCTATAAATCAACCACTTCCTAAAACCCGTTGTCAAAGTACCGCGCAGCCTCAGTAAAAACGCGCCAGTGACGTAACAAAGGACGACGCATTGTCACAAGGAAAGCTGTGGAACCGGAGACCTGGTAATACTGGATGGTTGTTGGAGGCGGAGCAAAAAATTTTAGTTGAGGAGTCGAAGCCGAAAATTTGGATTCCCACAGTCATAGTTTGTGGGGCAAGCGAGTTGCACAAATAATACAGTGTTTTTTTGATTTTTAGTGGACCAAATCGTTCTGGATCCGGAACCAAAAAGGCTTTGATTATTGGAGCCGGAGCTGGAGCCAAAATCTTTAGATGCCTGGACCTGGAATCAGAGCCGGAGTCCCACAGTCTTGATCACAAGGCAGCATGTGAGGTCTGAAAGCATTACACACGTGATACTCAACTTTGGCATTTTGCATTTGTGACTTTATTACCGACCAGTCGATCGCGAGTTAGTGAGAAATTTTTCTAGTCGATCCCAGTCGAAGACAAGTTGGCCACCCCTGGACTACACAATGCCTTCATAAAATCGGAATCAAATAAAGTGACATTACGACTTGGAAGGGAACTACAAACAACTCCTACCATCGGGCGAGGCCTTTAACCAACGTACGACCACAACGTCGAGGTAAAAACCTAAGTGAACTCATCCCTTCTATCGCAGGGATAGATGGAAGAGAAGCAAGTGGCCCAGTGGTGAATCGATTAAATACGACTCTGGGACTACGTATCAAGATTGTCTTGCGCGCCACCAACCAACTGTTTGACTATTAAAGATGACAGTCATGCGATAAGCAGATGCAATTAGAAGGTCGAATCTTGAGTGCGATGACAACACAGTATGGTGCAGATGGAATATCAATTAACGGCACTGATGTCAGAATCTCACCCAGAGGTCATCAACAATATATGACGTGTGGAAATGACTCATCATGCAGTGCTCCACCCGCGGTCAGATCAAATTTAATGAGCAGACTGTTCTCGCGTTTGTGGGGAGTGTAAAGGTTGTTCTCATAACACGTGACGCGGTTATTTTGGGCTTTATCAAGTAACCACCGAAAATAGCTCAAATAACAGAGTGTTTTTCGGCTAATAGTACACGTGACTGAATTTCAATATTGTAACTGTCACGTTTAGATATTCTGCTTAATTTTTCAAAAACAAACCGAAAACACAACTAAAATGAGAAATTAAGAATTACAACGGCTTTTCAATATAAAATATGATGATTAGCAAAGTTTTACTTAAGCCAATCAACTGAAACCAACCTCACGTAGGTGTTTGGTGGACATACAACGCATCTGTGGCTAATTATTCTGAACTTTTGGTCCTAAGACGTTGTTTAGAATTAGAGTATAATCTTTCAAAGCCATGTCTTAGAATACATTTGAGCCAAAGATGGCCGGAGCCACTTCTTCAGACTCCGACTCCGCTTCTGTTTCAAAATTAGAATCCGGATCCGGTAATTTTTCAAATTTCAGAATTCGACTCCTGTTAAGAACATTGTCGATCCAACCGAAAATTTTCCCGTGATTTTATTTAAAAAATGACCGCACAGACTCTTGCTACTGCCGCAATTGAAAGTGACTCCGGATCAGGGTCCGGTTTTTCACTAATTTTCCATTCCAGATCCGAAGAAAAAACGCAGATTCCTGCCGGAGTCGACTCCGGCACTCCGGATCCGTGGCAACTTCCGATTTGCACTATGACGAAGGCAGGGCATTGGAAACACGAGGTATCTTGTGGGTGCTGCTTCTAGAAACCTTAAGAGTTACGGTTTTATTTTTGAAGCATAAGCAAGAAAGTATACTTGGTTGTGGCCCAGATCACTCCTTTCTTATCAGGTTTCAAATTTGCCCAAAAACGACCAAAGCCTGTTGTTTTACATTGTTCTTCGAGATTCTTTCGTTTGCCATGAGTGTCGCAGGAATGCAAGTTAAATCGAGAGAACTACGAACCTGGGCGAGATCTCTTCGTTTCGTCTTCAACGTATTTGTTCGGATCGTGATTGGACGACTGACTTCATTGGATTCGAGGAATGACATTAACTGTTTTCAAAAATACAGAAATCATTGTTCTAAACATTATTTGACAACACACAGAATCACCAACATCTTAGAATGCTTACTTCGTTCAGTGGAAACATGTCAACAAATTTTGAAAGTAGAAATTGGTTGTAGCTGTAGTAAGTTTTCAGGTCCTTTTGAAGCACTTCCAAGTATTCTTTTCTTTTTCTGAGAAACAATATGAAAACGTTACAAAACAGGCATAACAAGCTAGAGGAAAACAAGCTGATGGTTTGCGGTTAAAATGTGCAGAAAAATAAACCAAAAACCATCAGAATTGATAAAGTTTCATGGAAAATAGGATTGACGAATGAAGAGCTTACATTTCTGCACCCCCCCAAACCCCTGCAGTTGTCAGGTAGAAAATCACCGAAATTTGTATTCGATTAAAAAATGTATCTGTCCAGAAACAATTAATTAGCAAACACTAAGCGAATAACATAAACAAAAGAAACTCAAAGATAAACAAGAGGTAAGCGACACACTGAAGATTAAACAACACACTGAAAAAGTCAGCGACACACTGAAACACACCTGTTCGGATCGCGCTTATTGTTGAAGTCCATCAGTATGCTGGTGACGTCCTTGATCCTTTGTCGGACGAACTCAAGACCAGGAGGTTGGACCAGTTTTTAATCAATATTAAGAAAAAGAATATGCAACAAAACGATTGAAAGGAAATTGGACGATTCAAACAACTCTAAATAGAGTTAACCTTGCAATGTCACCACACACGTGATGACCATTAAACAATAAGCAGTTTGAAACAATAGCAATCAAAACAACAGGTCCTGAGCTTTGGCTGCCACAAAGCAACGAATTCTAGCTGCAAACGTAGTTGAAAGTATTTCAAAGCACGCGACCATCGCAACTTGTCTGCTTCTCCGCGTTGTGAGTTGGCAAGCAGTGAACGGTGGATGGCGCTAAAGAGCGAATCACGGCCTGGGTTGAAAGAGCATGAGTCCAAAACATTTGCTATTGTTAACGGTCGTAGATAGCAAGGAGCAGAAAGATTTGGCCACTGCCATTGCAGTAGATATAATGCAATCAACATGAAAGGATATGTTCTTTCTCGATCTCCTGCCCGCTGGGTAGCACGAATCGTTCGTCATCAAGCACGTTGAGCTCAAGATTCCCTTCACCGACAGCCCTGAAATTAGGTGCTTCGCTCATTAAACGTAACATTTTTCCATCATGAACAACCCCATACACGCACTTTAAGTGCTACCCTATAGGTTCAGCTTAACGAAACGATAAATCAATTTACGTTTGAAGTAACAGGCTTTCTTTCTTATTGCGATTTGAGTCACTTTGCCAGAAGCGCAGAAGTTTTGATCAAACACTTTTCTCTACTTTGACTCTTTCACAGCATGCGCCAATAGTCAAGACAAAACCACCCAAGCCTTGTGCGTCAACACAGGATATGCACCCACTTGCTCATTTCCGCTCGTTGCGCTAGAGTTGCCTTGGCCTTTCGCTCAATAGGGAGTTCCCCCTTTTCATCATCGTCATCTTCATCCTCCAGATCCTCATCATCGGACGATGATTGTTCCGCACCAACCTCCATCTCGTTGAGCACCAACTCCTTGATGCCAGCCTTGGTCGAACCATCGAGCTCGAAGTCGTCCGGGATCTTAATGCAAAGCTTACGTGAGTAGAAGTAGTTGTGCAGCAAAAATCTTAAGTTAATACACCAAGTAGAAAATTTGTTAACAGCAAAATGAAACTTATCTTTGATGCTTGAAGTTACATGCAGGAACCACTGTGGTTCAAAGCCACGCAAGATACAAGGTGAGGTTTTGGTTAACGCACATTTTTTCGCAACTTCAACATAAAGTCGAACTTGTTAGTTCAGCGCATAACAAACCTCGTCTTCCGGTTCACTGTCACTTCCAGGGAGCAGCTGCATCCCATTTTCCTTGATGGGAATCTCTTCATCGAATTTATCAGGTAACTCATCGTTTAAATTCAAGGAAGCTATTGATGAAAAAATGAAAACGTGCAGTTAGTCGATGAAATACAAGGCAAGCACAGCATCTATTTCAATTTAATTTCGTCACGCAGCGTTTACGTCAGTATCTGCTTCTATTTATGGCAGTGGTTCTCAACCTAGGTTCAATCGAACCCCTAGGGTTCGACGGAGCCGTTTCAGGAGTTCGACGAAGGTCATCTGAAACATGACTAAAAGCGTGGTTATATCGTAGCAAGCTAACCATGGGCATCTTTGTAGCAACCCATTTTTACTTTCTCTTATATTGGCCCAAAGTGGGATGCGGCAAACGCTTGGAAAACTGCGTAAGGGTTCGGCGCGTTTGCAAAGGTTAAGAACCACTGATTTACGTGCACAGCATCCGGTAAAAAGGTTCGTGGTTCGAGGCTCAGCAACAACACAATTTTACTTACGTTGTTTGTGATTTTCTTTTTCGTCTTCTTTCCGCGTCACCGACTCCCCCAAAAGTTTCATCAGCTTTCGCTTATGTTCACGCTGTTTCGAGCGGCGGGATGGCTTTACGTTCAACTCGCCTACATGCAAACACCAGATCGTGTCAATCATGAAACAGATTCTCATTGCAAATACCAACGATTTGTACAGCTTCGTACAACACACAGCGTTGCTATGCAGCAATAACAGACACCGTTGCTATGCACAGTATTTACATCGTTCTCAGTTGCTAAAAACAACACTGAAATTCGGTCACAATTAGCTACATGATTTGATCACAAACATGAGCAAGTGCCGGTAAGTTTTGGCTTTTTTTAGCTAAATTCCTTGATAAGCACATCCAAAACAAGAGCTCGACCGATAGAACGTTTTTGGGCTGACACCGCTTATTTCTCATTGCTGATGCCCGATGCCGCCGATATTTTTGTATTGCAAAATGGCTGAGGAAATATACGGAAACGTTCACATTGTTGAAGAATAATGATTTAATAATAAAAATTCACAATTTTAACTTACAGTTCAAGATATACAGTTTTTAAGCTTTGTCTAATGCACTAAATGTCTTCTGCAATCATAATCAAGTCCAGCAATAACTCGCTTACTGGATACGTGCTTTTTTCTTTTCAGTCACAGGCCAATTTTTTTGTGAAATGACCGAAAAAATAAGGTAATTCGGTCATAATATCCGAAAATACTGAATACTGTTACGGCGGGTTTTAATACTATTATGGGACGAATAACCGAAATGTCACTGGGAAAAAATAGCTGGGTACTGAGTTCGGAGGTGCTTATATTGTTGATGGGCATTTGTGGAATTAATATATCTTAAATGTCTCGGTGTTTAATTGTCTGCGTGATTAACTATCTAGTGATTAAATGTCAGTGATTAAATGTCGCGTGATGATGAAATGGCTGTACACCAATACATATCCGCCGATTTCCATCAGCATGGCAATGTTGCTGTTGAGCTCTAATCACCACAAATAACATAATATGAACTAAACGTAGTCGTTTGATGATAAAACTGAGCTGTAGATGACTCTGGACTTTGAATGGGATACTCTCATTACTTGACGCTGATCTTCACCAGTGACTACATAATCACTCAACATTGAGGCTGAAGATATGGCTTCTCGCGTTTTGAATGAACTAAAATGCAGAACGCTTCACGTTTGAGTCCCACTGGAACGCACTCGCGTCTAATTGGATTGAAATATTGTATCACATGAACGCATCACGCTGGCGCGTCACGTCGGTCACCATGCCAACGTACTAGTCGTCAAAGTTTAGCTGAAAGCATAGAACGATTTCCCCCATAGCACAATATCGAAAAAACTATTAAATAAATCGCAATTGCTGTTGCTTTAAAAACTTTCCCAACTTTTCTTACATGAGACCCCTTAGTTCATTAATTATCTTCAGAATATCTGATTTGATTAGATTTGGAAAATGCAGTACTTGCGCGATGAAGAAATTCCTATAATGTGGTTTCAAAATTAGCGGCCTTCCTGCAATTGCCTTACTATTGCAGTTGCTACCGCAGCTTAACCGATGCCAATTGCCACAATATATGTCGCATCATTCAGCACAGCTGCCATGAAAGACGGGGCTAAAAATAGAACACACCCCAGCTCAGGTTTACGAACCCAGTGTCGGGTCCCACTGCTTTAAATGAAGTTCCTCGCCAGGGCCGCTCAATAGCAAAACTGACACACGAACCTTTCCAGTTGGCTGGCATGACCAGGTCCGGCTGGCGACGAGCCTTGCGCCCAGGCCCTCGCACCTTCTTCTTGTCCGGGTCTCGGTGATGACGCCCCATCTTCGCACTGGTTTAACGAAGTTCCTTCCGCGATTCCTGTGCAGAAGACCATATTTGTTATTGCGTAGATTTTCACTCAAGTAGTGTTTTCCACAACACTACAGTAAATTTGTAACCACAGCAATTGTTCAACCATATGCAGACCAGACGTGCGGGACTGCAAGGTAATTGTCTTGACTTGGTTCGTTGTGCTTCCTTGCGGGTTGCGCAAGTTGTCTGGATGCGTGGACAATATAACAGCGTTTTGTAAACACCCTCTGAGGCCGATAAAATCGATACCGATATATCGGCAAAACTCAAATATTGGCCAATTATATCGGCCAGGCCGATATATCAGTCTATCTCCAGTTCTGACGTTGGTTGCAACATTGCAGTTTGAAAACGAATGGTCTTCTTCGGACGATACGCATCCACTTAGCACGAAAAACATAAGTGGAAACGCGTGACAGAAAGTGGGGAGAGTAATAAATTCTTCATGGCTTCAGACTCGTATCCTCTGGAAAGACCTTCGTATCCTCTGGAAAGACTCCCTGATTCATAGCATGAAAGAGCGCTGGCCACGAATTTTTATCTACTATTTGATGCTGTAATCTGCTTTCAGACTCATGCTGGTTGATAGGAGTAGCACGAAGCAAAGAGTAACTTAGCCAAATTGCCAAGTACCAAAATGCTCTGCTTGTTTTACTTAAAAACATTCAAAAAAATTTGTCTTCGAACATCAGTACAAGTTCTGGTTTTTATCAGCTTAAAAAGTTGACTAAAATTTTAGGTGTTTACGTGAACCTATAAAAAACAACTAAAGATGGCGCTGAAGAAAACATTTGGGAATCACTGTTTTAGCAGAAAACGCACCAGGTGAAGATTTATTTCATGATCGAACGAGAAAGAATCTCAAAACCATGGCTACTTTTCCAAGTGCTGAATTTTCGCAAAACTCAACAACAGATGAACTGATGAATAACTGTTTCACTGCCTGCTCGTGCGAGTTTCAATCGACTAATTTGTTACTTTGAACGGTGGACAGCACGCACAAAACCCTCGCAGTAACTTCAGTCACGGGTTTAAATGGATAACAAATTAAAATAAACAATTGAAAATGCTTAAGAACAAACGCTTAATTTGTTCAGAAACCTGCCACCCACCCAAAGAAATGAGATTTAGTGAAAATTTGTCGCTAAATTTATATTTTAAAAAACTGATTGGTTATATTGAATGAAAAGTAAAAAGATCTCTACTACAACGTAACAATGATATGGTTTGAAAAAGAGATATTTTTAATGTAAACCCCATCGCACAACTCCAGCTGCACTTTCTGTAGTTGTGCAGGGTACTAATCGAAGAGATCTAATGTACACGAAACATAAAGATAGCTTTGACCTCCGATTCACAGGTTGCTTGACATTTGTAAATGATGTGAAAATGACCGACCGATTAAATTTCTCGGTAATTTATCAGCTAGCCAAGAGAAAAGTTAAAAGTGGAAAAGAAGCGACATCTTCAGTATGACGCAATATACAAATTTTAAAGAATTCAAAACAATTACATGCAACAATATTAGTTTAATAAAAGCAGTAACTTATTTTTCTGTGAAGATTAATTCAATACATGGTTTGAAGCTTACTAGCACAGACAGGACAAGACCGCGAACGATACTACTGGGCGAAGTTGCTTTTAAGCAGTCAAGAACGGTTTAACAGCTTTGGTAGTATGGTACAAAATTTTCGGGGAAGTTACTAGCAGTTTGGTAGCAATACTGTCAGACAACATCACCTTAATTAAAACAGATCGCTGTGATAAAAGCAAGATATAACCTATTGAAAGAAACACACTGTGACTAAGAATATATTGAAAGAAACTCAATGTGAGCAAGAATATTATTTTTGGAAAGAAACTTTCCGCGCATGCAAGTATTATCACAACCACCCAAACAATCGCAGAAATTTGACATAACTATAAACTAAAAGAAAAAACTAACTTGGAATTCTTCCCACACTGACTGGCGCAGTCTACGCTTCAAAGCTTTTGACACCTTTCCTTCGTCGTGTGCAGGATCACTCTCTCTTCTAAAAAACAAAAGCAAGAATAACACAGGGTATTGAAGATATGTCAATTTGCCATCTAGCAACTTGACCAATCCTGCTTCAATTGATTCACTAGGATTCTAACATGAAATGTGGAAAAAGTTCAACATTGACCATTTTATGCATTTTTCTTTTGGAGTATGGAAACGCTTTTATGTCAATAAAAAAAGCATTTGTGCGCTAGAATGCGAATATGGAGTGTGCATGCTGGTGATGAAGACAATGTGCAGTGGAAATAGCGGCCATGTTCAACTGACAGATAAATACGTCAAATAATACCAAAGCATTTGGAACGCCCTGTATACTAACATATTGCAAACAAAATTGAGTAACATTACCACAGCCAAATGTAAAATATGCAAACACTGCAAAATTGTTCATCAACAAAAGTTGCAAAAAATTATTCTCACTTTTTTTGTTTCAGGTTGTACATTTTGCTCAATTTTTTGATACTGTCCAAACATTTGTAAGCATAACACTCAGGTTTGGACCACATGCTTATTATAGATATTAATTCTGAAGGGTTATGTTGAACCTACATAAACACCATGTCCAGCAGAAAGATATACAGCAAGAATCACCAACATGTTGCCCGCAGGCACCAGGTCGCCTGCATGGTCAAAGTGGGTCGCAGGAAGGCTTGTTCTGACAATAGCATAAACATCAAAGTGTCTTCACTTTGATGAATATATTTAATTTTTATTAATGATAACATGATTAAAGACATTTATGAGCAAAATTTTATTTCAGAAGTGTGTGTATCAGACTGGTTGCCCTTCACGCTAATCTGTACCAAAAAGTCACTCTCAGTTTCAAAAAGGTTGGTGACCCCTGATATATAGCAACATAATCAACCAATACTGGCAAGGCTCTAACACAAAGGCTGCAAAAAAGTACTTGCATGTATACTAGTCATTGCTAGTTTCCAGGGTCTACTTTTTTAAATGACAATGTCTTCAAAAAATAAAACCGCAGAACTAACAAAGTCAACATGGAACAATTACATACCTCATATACTCAAACAGATAATACACTTAAAAATGCAAATATATAAATGCACACACAAAAAAATACTTACAACTTTTGGAAATGGTACACCAGAAAAAATAAACCAATTGGCAAAAAGGTTGCAAGAATGTTGTAAGTAGAAACTGTAGGGCGATTGATAATGTGCATAGGACTATGACTCCTTCTCTTGAGTATCTTGGGCCTGAGCTGAATTCCCTCCACAGCAGGTGATGCTGGCTTTGAATATTCTTCACCAGATGAGTGCACTTTCGAGGTTCCTTGACCCATTACATAGTATCGACCTCTAAGATATTACAGTATTGCTGCAAAACATTAAATGAAACGACTTAACATGTATTGGCAAATATGGTTCAAAAGAAGCATTTATGCAAAAAAAGTTCAGGAACAGCATTATTGTAGTTGTGTTGAGAAAACAAAATTCAAGTTTTCTTCTTAAAAACTACTCTATATCAGTGGTTCTCTAGTCTTTATCCACCTGCAAACCCTTTCTCGATTTCAAGTGTCTTCACAAAACACCAAATTTTTTGAAGATACGATCTAATCCTATATTATACTATTCTTGATTGCCTGCATACAGGGACTCTAAGAGTTCTAGATATCCCTGTCTGAGTATAAGTGATTTGTGAAAGACCAAGGTCCTAATGCTATTGCGAAACTTCAATATCCTGAATATTGTGATGATACCAATGAACAAACACACTTATTCTGAAACTTTATAATTTCAAATTCCATTGTCCATCCTGCATGATCCCACGATATTGCAGTAGACTCTGGGATGATTTTCATAAGTCTAACACCTCTGCACTGCTCAATGAGTTCACATGTGCTTGTGTTTATTGTGCCCGCAATTTTGAAAATACATTTCCAGACTTATTCTAGACCTTTTCCAGACATTTTCTGAACTTTTTCCAGACCTAAAATTTCCACATGGCCTACCGAGGTCAGGCACTATAATATTTAACATGATCTAAGTAAAATTATATAAATCTTGAATAAAATATTACAAAGATTTATGTTAAAAGATTAAGTCAGGAAATTATTTTGTTTTTCCATATTAGCAAACCAAAAAGATTTTTTCCAGATTTTTCCAGACTGGAAAATGACAAAACTTTTTCCATACTTTTCAAGATTGCATAGGAACCCTGTGTGTATAACTAAGCCTGGTTCTATTCAATTAGATACATAAATAAAATTTACGACAGATTGATAAATAAGATGCATATAAATTTTAAATATACATACACCTGATTAAACTCTTTTAGAAATCTCAGCAAAGTCTATGGAGGATAATCTCAATTTGGTCTACACTATGACCCCGCAGTTATTTTTGTAATAAATGCCGCATCATTGCTGATCACTAACTAGTCCATGTTGAATATTGCATATGATGCTTTTTTTCTCACACAAACATTAATGGGGATGCGGATATTTTGCAAGTGACATCGTAAGTGGATGACTTTTAGGCCACCTTGGCCCACTTCACCTGGCTTTAGGCCCAAACTGTTAGATGGTAGTATTCCGCTGAAGCTTTTATTGAAAACAGGCTACAATCCCAAGTCTTTTGATACTTTGGATGACATGCTGGGGTTTTGAGTTCAAAAGTTATGATCTAAGGCAGGGCTACTCAAATGGTGGACCATGGTCCGAATTCGGACCTTTGGATGGCGACAGCCAGACCTCGCCAGTCTCTCAAAGGTGTATTCTATACCCAGAAGTTTTTATCCCAAAATTTTGCACTTTTGGTCGTACTTCTAAAGCATTTACTCCTCGACAACTGTGTGACTGTCGACTAAGCTGTAGTTCAGCTAAATTGCAGTGCACACCTGTGTTTTCAAAGTAATTGTTTCGTCATAATTGTTCAACAATACCTTGTCACTACAATGTCTATCCTGGTGAAAATAGTGGATTCAAGGCCAGAATATAGCAGCGAAGCCTTTTTTTCTGCAAACAATACAATTACACAAATTTGTTTGTGCACAGTTATGAAAGATGCTTGAGTAAGGGAAGAGTCTTGCAGAGATTTTGGTCCTTCAGGAAATAATTTTGATTTTTTTGCGGGAAGTCAACAAGATGTGAAGAAAAGCTTGAGCATTTTCAGCTTTTTTAGGAAATAATAAAGTAAGGGAAACTGTTAAATTTTTGGCTGACATAGTGTAACACCTCAACGACTCGAATGTTGAACTTCAAGGAGAAAAACACAGCCTACTACTCTTGATTTGATCAGTACTACTTGCCTTTTCCAAGAAAAGTTTAATATCTTCAAACAAGTCATTCAAAACAAACTTAGTCATTTTCCGAGGCATTTGGGGAAAACAAAAGCAAGAAGATTCCAGATTAATTCAACTTACTGAAAAGTTGATTATCAACATTGTTGAACAGTTTGGCAACTTTCTTTTCGAAAACAGTTGCTGCTCTTTCCTCAAAATCCTTTTTACTGACAGACATTACCGAATTCTCAACTGAAGCAAAAATCCACATGCACATGTGTGCATCGAAGATGAAGTGGAAATTTTTATAGGTTCCAGAACTCTGCTGGACATCTTCGCTTATATTTGTAGGCAACAAGCCATCATTCACTGATGAAAGTGGCAGAGCTGAGCTTCGGCAGCTTGACACCACTGGTGTGGAAGCAGCCAAAACTCAACTGGAATTAATTGAATTCCAATAGATTGTATCAGTGAAAGAAATATTTTTTGATGGCACACCTGAAAACTTCTTGTCAAAGGAAGGTATCTCCAAAATTTTTTCCACTCCTTGCAAATAGTCATTGGAAATTCTTACGGTGTTTGGGTCTACCTGCTGCTGCTGGTAGGGGGAATTGCCCCTCTTGTCATCTACAGTAAATGTAAAACTCGGGCCCCCACTTGGCTTATAGCCTACTTCAGTTTTAGTATTCTTTTGGTTTCCAGTATTTTTTGCGTCTTTCAGAGTATTTGTTGGTGATTTAGGGTTTTAGTATAGCTATCCACATCCGGATTCACCGTCGTTTCTCAGGGTTTTTGTGAGTGTTGCTAGCAACTCCCCTACAGTGGGTAGTGGATCTTTTTCAGCTATATTTTCCCTTCTGGTCTAAACATCGTAGTTACGCCACTGACTGCTGACAGTCCGCACTGTCAAAAAAGAAGCTCATAAAGAACAAGTATCGCATCTGTATCCTGAATAAAACCTTGACCATTACATTCTATTCACTGTCACTACCTTGGAACAAAAATTTAGGTAACTCCCAAGAAGCACAAAATGCCATTGCTCCCACCAGCAGAACAATAAATAACGCTGACAGCGTTTGTTAATATCTGCATCCATTTACCAGATTTTGTATATCCATATACAGTATAATAGAATTAAATCCTCATATTACGTTTTTTATTAGAAAAATCCAAAATATGTCACATATGCATGATTTTATGGGAGTGACCAGACCTTGAAAAATTTTGACAATTGTAACTGGACCCATTCTTAAAATAATTGAGTAGTCCTGATCTAAAGTAATAAAAATATTTGACTAATTAGGTAATTAATTAATTTGTTTATTTAAATCATAAGTTTTGAACCAGAAACGATAGAAAGTCGATCAAAGGCTCAAAAGACTCGGACTTGAGCCTAGTTTCCAATGAAAACTTCAGCGTAATACATTGGCGTTGTTGGGTCCTAGGTGAGGGAACATGAGCCAAAATGGCCCAAAAACTACTTCACTTATGACATCACTCACAAAAAATCCACAACCCCCAACAAAAAATGGTTTTTCAAGTGCCGACTGGAAGACTGGCCGATCCATTTCAGCCCTTGAACAGCTCTCTAGTGGAATCAGCGGAGGAGCTTTGGCAAGGAAACCGACAACTGCTGGTTTTAGGCCAATTTCAAAGTACAAATATATCGTACCCCAGCTCTCAACGTGTTAACGATTAGAGAAGTGCACAGTGCAGTTACAGTTATTTACAGAAAATTAAAACACACATCTCAAGTGCCTGATTGCAATCAAAGTACAAGATCAGCTCTGATAGGCAAGCTGCAACTGCTCGCTAAATTCTCCAAGAGACATGTAATAGACTTACATACCAATATCGGTGCAGGTTCCAAAGCTCAGATATTTGTTCTTTTGTGTTATATTTACTCGATTGTAAGCCGCTCTTGAATGTAAGCCACATGCTATCATTTTAAAAAATTAATGTAAGACACCCTGTAGTAAGCCACACTTGAACACAGATTACCTAAGCCTCTGAGATAATTTTGCATACTAGCACGTTTCACGTTTAATGGGCAACCCTGGTAATGATGCTTCACCACTACAACTGCCTTCTGTTCATCATAATCCCCACTGTGACAGATGTGTATGTGATGGCGAAGAGAATAAAATGCAAAGAGAGTTTGGTCAACAAAACATAGGCAAGGAAATACTCAGCATCATCTATACTTTTCAATAAGGCAAAGAAAAAATATAGAAGCCACCTTTGATTACAAGCGGCACGAAATGATGAAAAAAAACTGGGTCAATTTTTAGCTCTACACCAAATCACAAAACAATGATAATAATCATGTTGGTGCGCTCATTACCATGCACTGACCATGAATTTATGCATGAAACCTGTTGAAGATGAGTGTATTTACAAAGTTACACGCAATGAAGATGTCACCTGATACAAGCTACTAACTTTCACCAACTATGCACAGCCACATTATAGCAATGCTCGTGAGAAAGAGAACCGCAAATTCATTATGGCTGGTAACCGGTCTTATGCCTTCTGTCTCTTTCTTGCGGGCTCACATCCAGAGTAAAAAAATTCTGAAAGCAGGGTTGGGGTTTCAAGATAAGGTCTGCAGTTAGGGATAAGGTTTAGGGATAGGAGTTGAGGGCTAGGGGATAACAATAGGTGTATGGATTGGATAGGGTTTAGGTTTGGTGTTAGAAGTTAGGGATAGGGATTACAGATAGGCTTAGGGTTTGTAAGGATAAGATATAAAGATATGGTTAAGGGGATTGAATAAGGGATTTGGTTTAAAACCCCAGGTCTGCTTTTTTCAATAATTTTTTACTCCAGATACGAAAGAAAAAAACAGATTCCTGCTTGAGTGAACACCGGCAACCCGGATCCGTTATAACCTCTATCCCAAATTGTTTGTTATTACCAGCCGTCTGCAGATGACTTGTTACCAGCCGTAAGAACTTAGCAGTTCATTCTTAGGAGCGTTGCCACCGCCGTGGCTATGCACAGTTGGTGAAGGTAGGTCTACCTTGTATCAGGTGACATTTTCATTGTGCGTAACTTCGTAAATACTCATCTTGGATGACTTCTGTGAATAAATTCATTGTCAGTGCATGGCAATGATTAACAACATTTTCCAATCTTGTGCTCAGCTAAAAATTGAACAAAAATTTTATAAGCCACGGCTTACAATCAAAGAAATAAATATAGTAACCAGGAAACTTGCTGTTATGGTTAGCAGAATTTGGTCTATGCGCATGATGGCCGAGTTCTCACTAAAATTATAGTTGACCCGAGCTGTACTTTTAGTATCATACACTAAGCCGCGGCGTGAAAAAAAAGAAAAACAACTTCGTGTCACAGCTGTTACAGTTCAAGCAAACAGACACATGTTGTCAATACATCTTGTTTGTAGACACAAGATGTCAAGATAGGAAAAAATATATTGCTACTCAACTCAGCTCAGTGCAAGTCCTCTAATGACCCACACCACGGAATTGCAAAAGGTAGTGTCTATTTTAGCGCCAATATTATGGGGGCAACAGATCGGCTGGAGCTATTGTGCCGCCAGTCAAACATTTGCCTGGTCTCGTGGCATGACGCAATTTGAACAAAAAGATCAGTTTGTCATGCAATCGGCATGGCATGCTGTTCATAGCGTAGTGGTTATGCTTCAAGTCTGGTATGCCATTGCTTTTTGGTTTGACTTTCACCTTCTTGACTTCCCTTTTCTATTTTTACTTTTTTCATAACTTTCCAAACTTTTTCCCTAGGTGTTAGGTTAAGGCTTCGGTTAGCATTTGCGTTACAGTTAGCGTAAGGGATTAGCATTACACTTAGGGGTTAGGAATAAGGGTTTGCATTAGGGTTAGGGGTTATCATTAGGAAGTAGAGTTAGGGGTTAGTATTAGGGGTTACTGACCTTATTCGACCTGCGTCATGCCATTAGACCAAATGTTCGACTGGCGGAACAATAGCTCCAGCTGATCTGTTGCCGCTAGAATAGCATCTTGGCGGTAAAATAGACACTGCCTAGACTTAAGGTGGCACTGCATTGTAAATGAATTACGGTCTTTGAACCTGGGAGCTGCACATATTGAAAATATTTGTCACCGGATGAACAGCTTGAGAGTTGAGACAGTTAACTAAGTCGCTGTGCACCTTCAATTGGAATTTTGCTAGTTTTATAGGTACTAGAGTCCTGCGCGGGTTGAAATTTTGGGTCCACACCCGCGCCGCAAAATTTAAACCCGCCCCGCACGAATTGGAGAAATTTTGCCCGAACCCGAACCCACTCTGCACCTGCACACTTCTAACCCGCACCCGCCCTACCTCGCGCCTAACCCGTCACGCACTTTTTCAGTCTCAAACCCGCACATGTCCAAAAACCACAAAAAACTCATAACTAGGGCAAGTTTTTGTTGCAATAAAATGGTGGGGAATATGCATTTATTTTTAACAAAGGTTGCAGTAAAAAGTTGCATTTATGCACAAACATTTCAAATGACAGTGATTTACTCAAGCGATTTGTTTACATATAATGCTAGATATTTCCAAACATTATCTGGCGAGAAATGGTAATCATTTGCCAACAGTTTGCGTAGCATGCTAAAACTTTCCTCCACAGTGCATGAAGTTGCTTGACAATTTAACAATTTGGCCTACGGTTCTGGACTGATATTTGTTTGGCCGGGTCGTTTCTACAATTGCTTTTAGGTCATTATTCAGTTCGAATCGGTTAGCAAAGAGAACAGAGCTATGTTGAAATAGTTCTCAAGCATGTTTTTTAAATCACACTTTTACATTTTACGCAATAGGCCTCCTTGATAAAAGTTGTGTGTGAAAAAGGAAAATGTTGCAAAATAAAATTCCTGCAACCAGCTCATCGTACTACATAAATTCTGAGTATTTCAGAAGCTGTTGGAAGCTGTAAAAAATTTGAAACACTTGCCCTACTCATAACGTCTGAAGACAAGACTAAAAAGCAGCAAAATCAAGCTACTCATTCTTTTCCAAAGAAAACCAAACCCAAAACTTTCCACAAATATGATCTTTCGCAGTCAACAGATTTGAGGTGATAAAAAACATGTTTCAGTTCAGTTGTGACTAGCTGTGCGTTAACACTTTGAGAGCCGGCCTACGATATATTCGTACTTCGATTTCGGCCTAAAAAACAGCAGTTTTCGGTTGCCTTATCAACGCCCTAGCTCCTCGGCCGATTGCGCTAGAGAGCTGTTTAATGGCTCAAACGGATCGGCCAGTCTAGTAGATTGCACTCGAAAAAAATATTTTGGTTGGGGGTGCGGATTTTTTGTGACTGACATCATAAGTGAAGCGGTTTTAGGGTCATTTTGGCACATGTTCCCTGGCCTAGGGCCCAACCGCTAGGCCAAAGTGTTTCGCTGAAGTTTTCACTGGAATCTAGATTAGAGTCTGAGTTTTTTGAGCCTTTGATTGACTTTCTAACCTTTCTGGTTCAAAAGTTATGATCTAAAATAAACAAATTAATTAATTAGCTAATTAGTCTAATATTTTTACTAACTTACATCACAACTTTTGAACCCGAAACCCCAGCAGGTCATCCAAAGTATCAAA
>Ga0210059_1000247_pt1 | contig 60054 bp, 47 predicted proteins | sample Ectturendosymbi2_FD_188042 | JGI IMG/M metagenome (GOLD analysis project Ga0210059, IMG submission 188042) | Ecteinascidia turbinata endosymbiont from Florida, USA - Sample 2 (SPAdes) (version 2) | ecosystem: Host-associated > Tunicates > Ascidians > Unclassified | place: Key West, Florida... | reverse complement strand
CCTTTTTAGGCTTGCGGCACCCTACAGAAAAGAATAATAATTTACGGCACCCATAGCAATTTGCTTTGAGGTTTGATGACAGTTTGAAAATGTATTTTTAATGATATGGCAAAAAAACGCATTAGCTCGCGGCACCCCTGGGCACTGTAAATGGCACCCCAGGGTGCCGCGGCACCCCGGTTGGGAACCACTGCCTTAGCCTGTGTTCCTTTTGTTCTATGTTGTGCATGATGTTTTAAACCAAGCGATACAGACAGCCGGAAAACGTCCAAGTAGTTTTCAAAGAAAAAAAAACTATCTTTAATAAACTATGAAAAAAAGAGAAAATATATTAATGATCGCCAGCGGCCATATTGGCCTCTCATTCTTTCAGACTTCGCTGCAGTAGATACGACTGAAAGCAGAAAAATCGCTCCGCTGTTTATCCAAACCATAATAGGCAATTTCATGCCCAGCTAATACCTTTTCTAGTTCTATTCTGATCGTCGTACCAATTAAGCCAGTCAAAGTGTCAAGACGACTTAAAATCTTTAACGACCGCTTTGGAAGGCTCTTCTGGTTCCGTCGCTTGCTGTTGCGACTCAAGAGGCAAGCAGTCTAGTTATGTTTGTGTAGACAATGACGCGTGGACCAGTTCCGATCCATTGTGTTGATACGTGTGGATCCTGTCGGCGGGTGCGAGCAGGAACCTTTGAATCCGTCGTTATAATCTGTTCATTGCAGAAACAAACCCCTTTGAACCGCTGACCTCAAACTATGAGTGTATAAGCAGAGGCAGACCAAGAAACATTTGCTCTTCTTTCTTTGTTAACTCTTGATCTGGATGTTTCAAGATTACTATTGGTGTGTGTTCTCAAAACCGGATCTTCCGGGAAGAACAACTCTTCTCACTGACTCAGCACTTCGCTGTGGCATAGGTGGGGCATTTATTTACTTTGCTGAAACACCATCGTCTGTTTACATAGTTTAGCTGAAGCAGCAACAGACGCGAAAGACTTTTACCCAATATTAAAACAAGGTAGCTCTTTGCCTCTCTGCAAAAATGTTGTTTTCTATATCGGACCAGGTCATAAGCATATATGTTTTCTTGTATGCACTGTATCCACGGCATTCTGGACAGGTTTACAAGCGGGACATTGCTGTCGTGGACAATACGTGATCATCTTTTTCATTTTAGAATAAAACAAATGAAAGTCCTACACAGGGGTGGACATTAGAATTTAGGGGGGCCGGGGCAAACTCTCAGAAATAGGCCTCAAAACATCTCTTAATGCAGGTTTTGAGCAGGGAGTTTCTTAATGGATAGCAGGTCTTTGAGCAATGATAACAGTCATTGATTCCGACGTCGTAGATTGAGATACCCCTGTAAATTAGCGTAACTCTAATTTCCTCATGGTACAGAAGGTAGCAAATTACTGCTGTTACAAAAACTTCCTAAATGACAGATTTTTTGCTTATGTTTTTTGTTATAAAGTCCGAAGGTTTGCTTGCATTTCAACTGTGGTTTTATGTTGGATTTTACAGTCTGTGCGGGATTTTTTCGATTGGTTTCGATTTACGGATTAGTGCAGTTACAACTATCTTGGTATAACTTTCACATTATGTTTTTACTTCACTGAATACATTTCAAAGGTATTTTAGTAAAGCGAAGCATGTAGCAGACCATCACTGCGTTCCCTAAATTATAAACAATTTTTGTTCAGCCTTTACAACTCTATCTATTTTGCGTTTGAACTGCTCTTCCTCTTACGTTAATCAAAACTGAAACCTCAATGCCCTCCAAATGTTTCATTTTATTTACCCTTCTTAGAAATCATATTGCTTGAAATCAGGTATTTTTTAAGGAAAATGTTAGGTACCCGGTATGGGCCAGTAGGCACCCGATTTCTCTGATTCTAGGGACCCGATGATAGTTTTCTCTGATTCTACGGACCCGATTTTCAATTCTAGGGACCCGAATCGGGTCTCTAATACACCTTAAAAATCCTGCTTGAAATACAACGCCAACCTTCACATGATGCACTGTTGTTTCCAAAGCAAACTTTCATTTGCGAGATTAAACCAGGTATATTCCTTTTTTCTTACAACAGGGTAAAATTGAGATTGATAAGCTTGACAAAGCGTTTAACTGATGATACGCGCACTTCGTCACAATAAGCCAACACACAGCTTTAGCTTTTTTGAATTCTCCCATTAACCTAATTCGTGATCTTGCCAAAGTATTTGTTTATTTAAGCGCAACGATGCTGAGTGAAATTACCGGTAGATGTCGCTAGACAGTACGAAGAAGTGGGCAAATGGCGAAAGTGCATGCTTGAATGAACTCAAAGCACATGGATAGAGTTTGTTGTTTTTATCATGATCTGCCCTGATTCTTCGAACAAATTTTTCATGACATGTTGATTTTGTACCAGCGTTTAATCGTAAAAATATACAAGTGCTTACGATTAGAATATCGTGAAACCGACTTCCTTAGTATGTATGAGTTGTTACCAGTGACTTAGCTGCAGTGACACCTAAGGTGAGTTAGCAACAGGCCGCAACCATGGGGAGACAACCGGGACATTTCCCTCCGTCCCCTAAATTTTCAAAAACATTTTTATTTGTTAGGTGCAGCAACAAGTTACAACCAGTGGCGTAACTAGACGGGGTGCAAAACTTATTTGAAGGGGGCCCACTAGCCACCGTAAGGCGGCCATAAGCCAACACACTCAAAAAAAGTTAAGAAATAATAGTGAATCCGAATATCGTGGATGTCTATACCAGCTAAAAAAACGAAAACACTTCAAAAAACAACAACCTGCTGAAAATCAAAAGAATTCTAAATACACCGAAAAGTCAGCTAAAGGCGGCCCAGTTTTTACATTTAACTTTCCAGGGGGGAAGCTCGCCCCTTGCCCCCCGTCAGTTACGCCACTGGTAACAACCATTTTCTCCCTAAAATAGTACAGCAACAAGTTACAATCCTTTTTCACCCCCGAAAATATCAGCTGGTTGCGGCACTGGCTGGTGACGTCACCATTTCACCTTATGGGTCACAACTCACGATCCCCTTGTGGCAGAGACAACAAAGACATCTCTCACGCGGATTCTGATGCACTTTCTGATAAAGACAAACATTAACTTAACTTTCATAATTTTTGACTTATCCCATTATGGAATCACGGTAACGCCATTGCGGTTTTCACCAGGAAGTCTTCACAATGATTTCATTCACGCGCAAAAATTATACCAAAAGATGAGCCAAGCCTTTCTAACAAGGTCTAAGGTTTTGATGTCGCTTCACAGGTTCTTCAGTTATAACCAGTGAGGTATGTGTCAGTATACTGACACTCCCGTCCTTTAAGGGACTTGCCATAAAATTTAGATGTCTAGCAGTTTAAGATTTTAGTCTCTGAAAAGATGTTAAGGTAGTGTAATTCAGATTCTTTCTGAATAAGAATCAGTTCACACTTTTCCCATCTGAGACTAGCTACAGTACCTTCTCAGCTTTTAATGGATGAAATCAATCCGGGTAACGCGCGTTGGGACAGAATCAGCTTCTAACACTTCAAAGAGGAAAAACAAGAACGCAGAAACAAATAGTAGTTTCAGCAAAACCCTGGATATTTGAAGAAAAGCTTGTCCAGGGACGCCGGAACAGCGGTAGGGCAGGGGTCAGTAAAAGAGGCTTACGGCAATGGAAACTTATAGAAAACAAAAAACATCGTTACCATTTATGCTTGTTTCTCTTCAGCAACAATTTTGACCTCAAAAGTAATATCAGAAGTTATAGAAAACCATTCTGAATTTTCTGGGTGGGTGAATAGCTGCAATAACTTTGCTTCAATTCGATCTTGATAAACCATGGACGTACCTATGATACTGTTATGAAAAGGCACCTCCGCCCATGTTTCCTCCCTTTTGAAAGAGCAGGGGGGCAATACCCCGCTCCCCGGCGTCCCTGCCGCTTGTCACACATTTACAAAATGGTGAATGCTGATGAAGTCACGTTTTTATGCATTCACTGGAATGCATTTTTGCACTTGTTCTTATTCTTCTAATTACAAAAAGCAATTTTTGTTTCTGGTATCGTGATATTTAATCAATTAATGTGTATAACACAGTTGTTTAAAATGCATAGCTTTACCTGATCTCGCAAACGTTTACGAATCTCGATCACGTTTCTTGCAGCCCTGGGAGAAGAACGTAAAGCGATTAAAATATACGTGCTAGTGTATAACCAGGAATAAATATTCACACAAGATCTAACAAACAAGTTACACAGGGCAAGATAGAGGCGAAGACATCCCATGATCTGTCCAACGCAACTGACCACCCTATTGCATTCAAGTCTCTTTTTCGGAGCATGGTCAAAAATCTTCCAAGCAGCTTTTCAGCTTCAAGTCCAGCTCCACCATGATTTCCCTCGATCTTCAAATGGCGTCTGTTCTGCATAAAACAGCTTTGACATCTTTGCTTTGTGGCCATCGGGAAGACTTTATGCAATGTATTTTTCTTCCTGGTCAGGTAATTTCACCTTTACATGACTAGGCGGTGTTTATAACTAACTTAAAACATTTGACAAATCGTAAAAAGATGAAATAAAAGTTTTGCACTGTAAATGCACCCTTCTGAACTCCACATAAGCGCACTAAACTTGCAGTAACTTACAAAAATTTCGGAATGGACAATCAAGAAGTTGGGTAAAACTCAGGTTCATCACGAAAACACCAGAATGTGCAAATACAATTGAAAGGAATACACACTTTAATTACGACCTGGCCGTTTCACACCACAAACCTCAGGTTTGGTACATCACGCTCAGCGGTGGAGTCGCGGTTAACGCCGAAGGTGGTCGAACCCCTTGTTTTTGGAAGAGGAAACGATGTTTCCCTGCTTCTACCTCATGCGGTGCCCAAAACTTTTTTTGTACTCTAATGAAAAATCACCCAACCGAAAAAATGCAGTACGTCACATTGTCGTTTTGATAAATGGCTACCCTACTTAATTTTTGACGCTGCTCCGCCGCTTCAACCGTGTATGCGAATAAGCTGTTTAGCTTCGGGCGCAAACTGCGGCCAATTGTTTCACGCGTATAAGGGCCCGACCCCCTTAACATTTTTCAACAACAAACACATTTTTTGCTATTTCGATGAAACCCATCGGCGTGGAAGCCGTAGACTAAGACGAACAAAAGTGTTTATGTGTGCGAAATACATTCGCCAGATTTTTCGGATTTTTTCCCGAAAAACGAAAGAAGTGCTGAATTACTGTACTGCCAGTGAGTATAAAATAAGAATAGTTGACTTTAACGTCTTCCAACACGATAAACGGGATAGGATCAAGCCTTGTCGGACACAAAACCATTATACCACTTTTGTAAGGGTGAACACAAGATCTGGTTGAACATTTGTTCAGTCGAAAACAGCAATAATGGGTTTGCATCAACCTGGTGTAATAGCTGTACCAGATCCTAAAAATGTCTTCACTGAAATTTTTTTCAAAACTGTGATGAAGATGCTGATGTGCAAGAAGTATAAGATAATTTAAAAATTTTTCAAAATATTTTGGCCCATTTTTCGCAAACTCGTAACGTGTCCGCAAGATGTCCTCTTACGACTAAGCGCAAAGGTCGATAACCTTTCTATGTATCTTTTCGGCGACAATATAATCAATCAGTCCAAGCAACGCACAGCTCCTGGTTTGGTAGGAAAGAAACTGCTTCAAAGACAAACTTACCCACTTGAGTACGAAAGTTGGTTTGATTGATTTTCAACACAGTAGATTAGCGCAGAAATATATTTAGATCTTCTGTAATTCAGCTGCTCACACAAGCAGCATCATCAAAGCGTTTTTCACTTTGGAAGCGTTCATCATTTTTATACCTTTATATTTACCGAAAATATATAAAAAAATTTCATCAAACTCATTTTTTCTTAAGCCCGACTACGTTTTTTTTCATTTCAGAGGAGGACGCTTTCCATTCCACTTTGAAGCTGATCACGTGCACCGAAAGCAATCGACCGAATCGCTGCAACTGGTGAGACGATCGCTCAAGGTCGATCATATACCAAGGTAAGCAGCGAATCTCGACCAGTGGCGTAGCCAGCCCAAAATTTTGGGGGGACAAACAATTTTGGGAGTCAAAAATGTTTGATTTTAGGCGAACAACAGTATTTTATTTGCGACGCCGCTTATCAAAGCACAAAATGACCACATATGCTAAAAATCTGGAGGCTACATGGCCCCCCTGGCTACGCCTGTGATCTCGACATTCTGGTCCTGGAAAAATGCTGATGGATGTTTCCTAGCACTTCACCCTAACAGATGTAGACCTTAATGTCACACTTTTTAGCCATAGCTCCATCCCTCGCCCATCTCTTGTGTTACGATGCGTATTGCAAACTTTCGAAGCGAAGGAAAGTGGATTCGCACTGCCTTTTCAAATGTAGCCTATGCAGACAACTACCTGCGCTGGCACTTCGACAACAACCTGTCTTACCATTGCAATCGTGAAATGTCCAGTTTTGATGATGCCAGAGTCTTGCTCGACATTAACATCTGGTAAAAAGCTTCACTGCATTATTTGTTATTCCTATGATGGATTTGGGTGTAGTCAGGGTAAAATGCGGAATCAGTTGGTGGAAATGTCATGGAAACGGGTAAGAATACTACGAACTAACCTTGGCACATCGATCTTTCATCGGTTATTGATTACGTTCCTAGTAATTAGCTGTTAATTTCTTCACAGAGACAGTCTGATAAAACGTTTCCCAAACATATCAGCCATGAGTCTGGAGTCATGGACTACCTCTCCTGAAGGACATTGTCAGTCAGTTTGCCAAAAACTACCACGAAGGCAAAGTTTTAAGGTCTATGCTGGATTTTGTTGTTTACATGAATGTTGCAACGGGTGTTAGTTGAGTAAACAATATTTTTATGAACTTGGTGTCCACATGAACTCGGTATAAATTAGCTTCTGTGAAAGTCTCAACTACCTCATGTAGCTACAACGGAAAAAGGTCATTTTGAAGTGAAAGGATCCTGGAATGGACCTTGCCTTGGACGCACCAGCAAAAGATGTGTAAAGAGAATGTTAATTTTGCACTTATTGTAACATCATAATAGCACAGGTTGAAGGCAAAAGTCATGCTCAGACAGGAAGTAAAAAGCATGAAGAGACGACAACGTCGGGGACAAACCTGACATAACAGTTACTTCTGTTTGCATGGTGTTCATGTCTTTAATTAATTATTCCTGATTTCTACTCTATTTGAAGTCACCTCGAGGATCGCATACAACCCTACATCGAAAAGGTTTGGGCCCGCGAGCTGTACACTGTGCTTGACACCACTGGTCCAACTGTCGACTTGGTTCCACAGTAAATGCCAGAAGGAATGAGCAAACTTTTTTCTTGGTTGTGACGTCATAGGACCGCCAAGAATTGTTCCTAAGGCAGTTTGCTCAGTGACAAGCCACTACAGTCCAGGACCTCGCATACCCAGGCCTGCCAAGGACATGTCTTACAACTTTTCACCCGAGCAACAGAAACTACAGTGGTGCGAGTACGTGAAGAGAGAAGACAGGACACGGCGCAAGGCTCACGAAACATGGCGTAAGCCCTACGGTACCTGGTTGAAACCGGAGGATGCAGGCAAGGAAATGACTTACTTCAACAACAACAAGGAACGTGTTAAGTATTCTGAATATGACCGGCTGTTTCATCTCGATCATCATTTTGAAAAAAAGCTGCACAGGGACGACCGAGCAAGTCGCCTTGGACTGGACGTGGGCAAGGAGGAAAAAGTGAAAAGGGTTCCTGCCTGCTCTTCTTCTGTTTATGGGACCAGGCCGCTTCTGGAACCACCGATAAGAGATTACGTCAAAGTTGAAAGCGTCAATAAGGGGTTCTACGAAGCACGAGGGCCCAATGTTATCAACATGGGCAACTAGGCCAGAAACCGTGGAAGAATATGTTGGGCAGGATGCAATGCGAGAACTGCGTCATTTCTTTGTTCTTCAGGACTAGTTGTGAGAACTTCGTAGCATCGACAGGACCCGTAGCATCGACAGGACCCGGAAGTTTTAACTTTAAATAGGAAGTACAAAGCCACAGCAAGTGAAAACATTTGGCACGTTTCAGCCTGTACGTAAGTCATCATCGATGAGAGAAAGATTGAATGTTACTTCCTTGCGGTCACTGCCACAAAGTCTCAAAATTTTCTCTCCGACGATGGCCGAAGTACAACCAGAAATTGAGTGTTTTCAAATATTGTGGCTTTCATTTTCTATCTTATAGTTTGCCCTCGCAAGATCACACGAGGCTTAGTAATTCATTAAAATGAACCTACTAAAGGAAACAGAACTTTTGATGTCGTTGTGTGTTTACTTTTGATGTCGTTGTGTGTTTAAGTGACACGCCTGATCAATCCTTCGGGACTACGCATAGTTTCAAGATGAACCTCAGTCCAACCTTTACCTAAACCGCAGGAGTAACTTGCCTTTTCTCTGGACTCAAGGCTTTCAGTACGATGGCGACAATCAGGCCCGTAACCAATGGGGGCGAATCCCCATTTGCAAAATTTTTAGCCCCCTGGAAAATGTGTTGGACACAGCTTATCCAAAATGTTTGCCCCTTCCAGAAAACTCTTCTCCCCTTCCGATGTCCCAAGCTGGTTACGGGCCTGGTGACAACGAACCACGATTCGCGTCCAGAGTATTTTGCGTAACTTGCTTCAGACGCGTACAAGTGCGTGAGAAGCCCTTGGATTTTTTATTGTATTTTTTCTCAGTAACCTCAAAAACCGCGTAAATATTGACCAAAACAAAAAAAACGACACAGAAGGGAATAACCAGGAGGCAGCAGCGACGAGGTTGTTGGTCTATGTCGGAGTTCACGCGCGATTCTTGTGGTTTCTGCTGCAGCGCGGTCCTTATGTCAGGAAAAAAAAAGTGAACCAACATGGTTCTCGCTACGCGTGGTATGGAAAAAAAAGAATAGGGAATGCGAAAAAACGAGAACGACTGCGACGAACAATATCGACTGCACGTGGAGAATAGAAAACAAGGAGCTTGGCTGTGGAAAAAGCAGCAGTGAAGCAGGGAACGTCTGTGCGCGGCTCGAAACAACCGTTATGCGGGCAGAAAATCTCGATTGCGTGGCGCTACAAAGGCAATAAAAAAGCGACGTGTCAGTCTTGACGCGAACACATGCTGGTGTAAATAAACCGGAACGACTGCCAAGCGCGATACTAATAAGCTCGTCTCCCTGGCCCTGCCCTGCTCGCCAGAACGAGCCCGATTCGGCCCAAGCTATTGGCCTCAGCATCTGGCGCAGGACGGGCACGCCCGGAATCCCCTGAAACTGGTCCCGATCCGGCGTGACCGATTGCCAGGAGAAAATAATTCGCAATACGAGACGACCCGAAGGCGTGAAATGGGAATTACGGGCGATGCGAGCGACAAATCTTCGCGGTGATCGCCCCGAACAATGCGCAATATCCCACGTCATGCGGCGAACAACGACCGCAAACAGCGGCGCAGACATCGCGAAGCGCGGAAAAGATTATATTCCGTTATTTACTTTTGTTAAATGGTCTTAGGGATCGTTGTAATCACGTGACGACTGCTGACGTCTCAACCAAGGGTGGCATTAGCAACTCTTTTGCAAACATCAGATAGGAGATAAATTCCGTGATTCTCTTCAGCGGCGATCAACAATAATAACACAACATACTCACATCGTCAGATACTTCAGACTGAACTAAAACGCGAAGTCACCTGCGTGTTTCCATGACAACATTACGCGGATTGGTGGAAAACGTTGCGGGTTTTCCAGCAGCTCAACGACAACCGAAGACGTAGCTTGAACATGAGGAGCTGATGTCGCAGTGGTTTTAACAAACACGTATTGTTGCGAAAAACAAACACGTATTGTTGCGAAACAAAAGTTAGAAATTAAATTTCAATCAAAACCGATTCGAGGAAGCTGCATCAGGACACAAGGCGTGGAAATGGCCGAAACTCTACGCACAGTGTAAACGTTCATGTTCCTACAAGATCATTTTGACAATCATTTGTGGAAACGCTTACGTCGATAGCGAAAGGTTTCAGTTTTTCTCCAATCTTGACTTACGTTAACGACGCTTGGTGTTCGAAACTGCTGCAAAGAGCAAAGAGATTCATGGATTCACGACTAAAAATAGCGGAGATTCACGACTAAAAATAGCGGTTACGAAATGACGTAATTCGGATTAATTTGTTTACGATTACAGATTTCAAAATTTCGTTGGTCGAACAAAACGAACAAAAGCGCTCTGCTTTTTCAGGTTTATATCTCAGTCAGCATCATTTTAAACACAGTTGCAGCATACAAAAGAAAATAAGAAAAAAAAGCAGTTCATTGGAAACCACAAACCAAACACAACGACCTTGGTCCGTCAAAATGGTACCCACAGAATAGGACGTTTCGGCGACAATGGAACCATAATTTTTTTTCAATTTTGCTTCAAAAGCAGCAACAGAAACAAAGGCAAAGCAGTTTTTCACTTATTCACGATCGTTTCTAGACGTAGAAAAAGCAACGAGACAAAAATATACACGAGGAAATGAACAGCAAGTTCGTGACACGTGACAACTGCCACCCCAGCCTGACACAGTGACATCCCGCGTCCGACATTACCGACTGCTGTCGTCATAAACACTATTGTTCGCAAACGAATGAAAATCTTTTTCGGCCCCGTTCACCAGCGCGAATGGTACCCGGTCTCAAATCATCGATTCTGGGTTGCCATTGCCTGGAACCGATTCGCCTCTTAACGCATGAGGTGAAATCAGTGAACTGACAATTTTATCTGCTTGCCGAGAAGAACGTTGGCACTTGGGAGGGATGAAGTCGCCATGCCTGATGTCACCAACCACGGTGGTGACAATGTTGAACCGGTAGGCTGAAGAGGCGGCGTTGAACTGGCAGAGTAAATGTTAATAGGATCGGTAGTGACAATGAGATTCTGCGGGGATGAGGCAGAAGAGGAGGCGACAGAAACGCTACGGCTGGTCGAGATGGACAGAGCCGAGAGCTGTGGTGATAACGGGCTGCTGGTAAGAGTCACTGAAACCGGAGACTGAATCTCAGCTGGCGAATCTGAAGACAAAAGAAAGGACTCGTTGTAAAACGTGGTGACCAGCAATAACGAAACACAAATCAAAGCATCGTGGCAGTAACCGCAACGCTACATTTAGCTGCTAATATGACATAAAACTTCGAACAATATTGTCACATTTTACCCTTCCCACATAAAAGCGGTCAGCTCGCTGCAAAAAATAACTTCTCTTTACACCTCAGATTTCAGAACACGGATGTCGAGTAACAAAACATGGATGGCAAATGACAAAACATGGATGACAAGTGACAAAACATGGATGACAAGTGACAAAACATGGATGACAAGTGACAAAACATGGATGACAAGTGACAAAACATGGATGGCAAATGACAAAACATGGATGACAAGTGACAAAACATGGATGACAAGTGACAAAACATGGATGACAAGTGACAAAACATGAATGGCATGTGGCAAAACATGAGTGGCAAGTAACAAACTCTCACAAATAAATGAACTCAAGATCAGAAAAGTCTTCAGATGGACAGAGTTCCAGCGGCAGACCACCATTGAACCCTTCATTGAGTTGATGCAATTTACTCATCGCAATTTCGAATCTCTCATGATCGAAACCAATCCAGTTCGCGAGCAATTTTTAGCTATCGAGCGTATTCTTATCAATTGCGTCAACGTACGTGCGCGGCATAGTCAAAGCAAATGCGTCATTCAACCAATCACAGCATCGCAGACATTAACCAACTGAAGTTAATGCCAGCAACAACGCAAACCACTGGGGGAAGGAATAAAACGATAAACACATAGATGTGCTTTTCTCGCACACAACGAAGACGCAGTTTACTGTGAACTAAAGATGAAAATGAAAAAGAAGGCAGGGTCGGACTGCAAACACCACAAACATACAACCGTTTGCTCAGGGTTCCCACGCATTTTAAAAAATCATTTTCCATACTTTTTCAATACCTTTTCAACACTAAAATTAAGAAGTTCAATACCATTACTTCTCTTCATTTTTTGAAATTCTTCATCATTAAAGTCAATTTTACACATTGCATAACACTGCATTAATAATGAAGTGCTTTGCCTTCAGCAAAATTCTGCTCAGATGCTTGAGATTTCTTTTCCATTTCGAATTTCCATACTTTTTCAATACCTACTATATATTTTGACAGAATTCAATACTTTTTCAAGGTCTTGGAAACCAATTTTGAAATTCAATACTTTTAATACCGCGTGGGAGCCCTGTTTGCTGCACGTGATATTATATTTCTCGGCAAGTTCGTAGAACGATCGGTTCAACACTTCAAAGGGAATCGAAGTGCGATTGCTGCGAAAATTATATCTATCTGAAAAAACCTAATCAACTTAAAGCGGAAGCCGAACATCGACGACCAGCAACTAATTCACCCCCCCCAGAAGTTGTGACGGCGCTGGTGCGGGCAACAGTGAGTTCGAGCAAGTCGTGTTCCACATCACCCTTCCTCTTTCGAGAAGAAACTGCTGAGCTACGCTGCGCGACGGTTGATCGTGACGTCACGGTCGCAATCCATCAGGCGCGCGACGCGCGAACGTCCGCCGTCTCGGGTTTTATAGAGAAGTGGCAAGATTTTTTGCAATCGCACGGCAACCCCAGAAGACCCCTGGGGCTCGGAAACGCACTCTCAACCCCCAGACGTACTTGAAGCACATCACGGAACAATATCTTGTGTGAACTCGCTTTTAACCTCTATTGAAAGTTTTTTTTGCGCAGAACCGTATCTGCAAAAAGCTATAACCTATGGTTGATTTATTCTTTCATTGAGTGCCACCTGCCAGTGTGTCTCGTGAGTGACACCTGCCAGTGTCACCTTTGCGTGTCATCTGCCAGTGTCACCTTTGCGTGTCATCTGCCAGACTTTGCTCAGAAGCAATTAGCTGCAGCAAACGAAGTTCTCGTGTATTGACGTCGTCGTAAAGATGCCACTGGTTTGTTCAGCGACAGGAATTGTTTTCGTCACAAAGACTCACTTAAACGTAAACAATTCTGACGAATCGAAAAAACGCGCGCAGCTGGAGCAACAAAACCCCACACCCCACCTTGTGGTGCCGCGTCCCCGTCGCCTGCTTGTCCAGGGGCGCTGGACGCTGGCCCGGACGAGGAGGCCGCTTTCCATCCGTGGGCGTTCGGGCCAAACTTGTAGACCAATCGCCGTCCGTCAACTCTTTCGAGGATCCCGCGATTGTAGTAATACCTGCGAAAGAACGGAATGAAAAGGCGTGACGCAACGACGCCGATCATGCGTGACAGCACAGAGGGAAGCACCGGTATCGTGCGCAGGGTAAAGTCGGTGACGCCGGCGGATAATGTGATCGTATTGAACAACGACTTCGGAAATTTCATTGCACAGACAACAATGCGAGTCCGTGCCGTAAGTTCGCGACTGCAGAAAGTCGACGCCGAGAAAACAAACACTTTCAAGCAGCAGCGGACCTTATCAGCGCTGTCACGAGCACACGTCTTTTTCCTTTTACGTATTGAAAAACCCGGACCGGCTATATCATGGGTTTGAAGCAGCGGCATCCAGACTATTTGTGCGAGGACCACATAAGTTATTACTGTACACAATAATGCGAGGGCCGGACTTCATACGTAATGTGATTGTTTCGGGATATGTTACATTCTATCAAATCAACAAGTTTTTCGTAAATGTATTATATTTTCATTATTGACAAAATGCCTTCGCGGGCCGATTTTGACCCGCGGGCCGTAGTTTGGAGACCCCTGGTTTTAGGGAACAATTTTGAAACGAAAACTGATACGTCAAAGGAAAAGTCATGAAGAAACTATTTTCTAAGGTTTTCCTGGAAGTAAAAAAAATCCGTAGGGTCTTTGGGTCCACATTGTAACATGAGCAGGGGGTAAAAAATGACGCTCACGCAAACTTTCGCGGCGCTGGAGGCGAACCGAACAAACGTTAACAGCTCCTCTGAAAGATGACTAAAAATACTGACATAATAAACCACGTGAAGAAAAAGTCACTGAAAAACGAAGAGGTAAAACCAGAAAGTGTCAGAAAACAAAGAGAAAATACGCGTTGAATAATTGCACGTAGTTTCGTCGCAAAAAACACAACTTGTATGTATCGCAAATTTTCCCAGGTTCTTCAGTGAACGAGGTTCAGTCAAAGATCACCTCCAGTCAGCGTTTGCGAGAAAGAGAAGCGAACCCATCGCAAGTCAGGTGATGGGAAACTTGAGCCGTGCAATTTTCCGGTTTCGCTTTCCTCGGAGGAGACTGCGATTTCGCGCAAAGCGGAAGCGTCGCGGCGCGAAGCGTTCGGCAACCTTCGGCGTCACGTTCCAAATGCTTCGCTATCGAACGTCGACTGGAATCACGTGAAGATCGCGATGCAGCAGAGGGAGGGGACGCGTGACAGCGCCGCAACAATCCAACGAGAAATCAAACTTTCCAGTCAAATTTTTAGCACAAAATATGGTTTTGTTGCTTCCTGTTCAGCTTCCGTAACCGTGTTTGATCATGAAAATCGTCAAAGCTTCTGCCCCAACCGCTCATGAGCGCGGATATATTGGATGAAGTTCGACAAGCAGAAATTGCTGCCGACGGTACCATATGTACAAAGACGTTTGAGCAAGTTTGCAGAACTATGGCAAGGTACGAGTTGCGCACGAGTTGTTAACAACATGGATGCTGGTCACACTTGTCGCTCGTTGTGATCGTAGGAAGATGGCCGATTGTGTTGAAGGTTGCGAGATTTGCAACCACCGGACCTGCGACGTCTTTATTTAAACTTGGAATTTGTTCCCTACACTTTGCGCCTCAAATCTAGATGGACGTTCAGATTCCACTTTTTAAAAAACCACTGGCATTTAACTTTTTCTCCGAAAAGCCTGTAGCTTATGGAATTCTCTCCCCCTGTAGCTTATGGAATTCTCTCCCCCTGTAACTTATGGAATTCTCTCCCACTCGAAATTAAATCTTCTCCAAGTCACCCTAATTTCAAGAATCGTTTAAAATCATATTACCATGTTGCAAAGCATGGTACCCCCCACCTATTCAGAGTTATCCTCATTTACAATTCGTTCGTTGTATGCTTCGCCCACAGTCCATGAAATATCAATAAAAATCGTATCGTACTTGCGTTTGCGGTGATATCGAAACTGAGATTCGCCTTTTCTTTTACTGTAAATTTTCATGATGCCGCACGAGCGATCCTCTCCAATAGGGTCTGTAATATTGTAACCGACAACAAATCACCTGAGCTTTTCTTTTTGATTGTCTGAGTAACGTTGAGTTGCTGAGTATATTCTCATTTGGCCTGCCTGATGATGAGCCATCACATATCTCGGTTGCTGTGTTTTGGACCGTTGGTGATTTTCTTAAGTATTGTAATAGATTTTGACATCCGCGCGACCTTGTGCATCGTTTATCGTTGATCGTTTAATAAGAGATTCTTGCTTTCTGTTTTTCTGTTGTATTTTTTCCTGCCGATGTGTCGCTATTATACATATATGATGTGCCTGATGCGTCGACCTCCTTTTCAAATGCTGTATTTAATACTGTTGATGAGTTTCTGAAATGTCGTATTAGACTCTAGTGATCCAGTGTGTTCGTTTTTTCATTTCCGTTTCGTTCGTTTTTGCATTTATTCTGTGTTTTTTTAGAGTGTTTCTTGCGTTGTATTTTAAAAGCTCGACGTGACACGACAAGATTGCACCAGCCAGGTTACCGCCTGCAGCATAACTGTCGTTCAATAAATTTAAAAAAAACCTTGGAATTGTTTTGGTATTGGAAGAGGTCCCGATGTGGAGGTTTGGTAAAACACAGACCGTGTGCTGGCGCTTCACTGTCGCAGAACAGAACAACGACACACAGCACAGAGCAACGACACATAGCACAGAGCAACAACACACAGCACAGTCCGATCTGGTCGCAAATCAACACATGTGTCATTGCCAAGAAGTGCGTGTGCCAAGAAGTGTCGGTGTCACTTTTTCTGCAAATTTTCGGCTCCTAATGATCAACAGCCACGAAAAGGAAATTTTCTGTTCGATCTGTTTTTCAACAGCATTTTTTCTCTTACATTGCTCCTCCTCCGTTCACCCAACTTATTTTCATTGCCACACACGCCATACATTCTGTACACAATGCTTTCTCTGTGCACAAGCTGCACAATTTCATAAAAGCAGGAAAAACCTTTTTGAGAACCGCAAAGGTTGAAAAATCAAAGTGTAACTTCGAGCTCGAATCTTCTCCGCCCAAGTTTTCAATAGTTCTTCACGGCTGGGGGGAAATAAGTCATTGCTTCGTTCGTAGCTCATTCTCCTAAGAACAGGGACCGCATTCTGTTTTTTAACGCCAGGAATCGCTATCCAATCATCGTCGGCGGCAGGAAAAGCACAGAAAGTCTTCCAATCACGTGACCGGTTGTGCAGCAGGAGAAACGCGACAATTCTCCGTCACGTGACCCGAGCAGCAATTGTTTAATCCGAAGCCGCGCAACCGCTCTATAGTTCTCGCCTTTCCACTGACCCTGGCTGCCATTGTTGCGGCGGCGCGGCGGTTTCTAATCGTGAGCTTACTGTCTCATTCTTGCAAAAGCAAAGCGCCGCCTAAGCCAGACGTGACGTGACAAAGAGCGAACAAATAGAAAGAGCGTAACTGTGAAAGCTCAGCGCTGCAATGGAAGTCATTCGGATCTGCGTAACAATCGTTGAGGAACCGACAACCGAAAAAACGAAAGAAACTGCGCGGACGAATGTGCAGTCAGCACTTATGTCCACGTGCCTTCGCTCAAAACCAATGCCCGTGTCTGAGTCAAGGCATGTTTTCAATGTCACACAAAAAAACGAACTGAAACACAACGAATCGCTAACGGTGTTGACTTCCTTGCACGTGGCCCAACACCTTGAGTGGAATAGTCGATTTCGAGTTCCAAGTTTCTGAACATCAGTGATGAGCAATGCTGTTGTTAGAAAAGACCTTCTCTAGCGAAATCAAGGCAGATGCACCACTGCAACTTCTCGGCGACAATACGAAACGCAACGCACGGGGCGGGAGCTCGTAAACACCTCCCACATGGAATACAGCAAACAGCTTAGATTCCCAATCACAAACTGAACAAACGCGCTCCAACCAAACTAATTTTTTTTCACGCCGATGGAATTCGCTCGTTTAAACTGTCGCGGCGCTCTGCTGTTCAGGACGGCAGCTCCAGCAGCCACAGGAAGGTTGAACGGAAAATGCTTTTCTTGCAGTGCGATGCAACAGTTGATATGCGATAATGCACCGCCAATTGCCGACTGCTGCAAAACTGTAGAGAAGCTTCACTTTGTACTTGGCAGCGCCACGCTGTTTATGTCACTTTCAAAGATCTAAGTCAGCCAAGCCACAACTGGAAGGCGTCGTCACAACAACAGTCATGATCTCAGACTTCTAAAATAATTCACGAACGTGCGATGCGTTGAATCCACCGAATGTTTGCAACACGGAGACAACTATATTCCAGCAACTCTGTGGTTCCGGTATTAAGACGCAAATATGCTGTTGTGAGTCAAAACAAGCAGCAGAGTGTTGCGGACATGAAGTAGCTGCTGTCAAATCGTTACTTGTGAACTGACAAAAATTTACGCCACTCCCGAATATTTTGAGAGAAATCCAAGCTGTCCGCAGAATAGTTTAAAGCAAGCAGGGGTTTTGCCAAAAAGCATAATTTTATTTGATAAGGTGCAAGAAACGCTGGTAAATTTTCTCCATAACCTTCCAAAGGAATACGGCGTACGTCTCCGTGCATATGCGACCAAAGCCGACCTGACAATAAGCATGCTATTCAAAATTGCTGACCAATTCACGCGTGACCTGCAAACACCCACACAATTTAACTCCTACAAAACATATAGACTTCACATTCACTTGATGTTATAATTCATTTACAGATTTTCCGTAAGAAATGTGAGACGGCAGAGAGAAAAATGTGAATAACGCCGCTACTTCTTAAACACACAGACAGTACAAGGAACTTGAAAAGTCAAAACTGGTGAAAATTTTCAAACTAGTTGAATTGTGATCAAACAAACCCCTTAGTGCGACAAATTATGACGTCGTGACAAAGCAGAGAAGTAACCTCAACTGACCTCATCGCGCGGCTCAGTTTTTCGTACGTCATCTTCGGATTGCGTTTCTTCTCCCCCCACATCGACGCGACCACATCAGACTGCATGAAACGAAACACTCCCATCTCGCGGTCCTCCCACTTTATCAGGGTCGGACAGTGTTCCGGGTCGAGGAGGATATCGCGGATGAACTCCCACAAATGAACCGTCTTCCCAACTGCAAAATAAAAAAAACAAAATTTCAATTCGTGAAAATGTTTACGATCGACGCAAAAAGTAGTAGAAGCCACGAAAAAGCTGAAAACCAATTTGAAAAAAACTTTTTTGTCTACAAATCGTAGAAAATGTGAATCAAGTTAAAAAATGCTAGAATGATATGTCGCAAACACTAATCTAACGATATGTAAGAACTCTTCTGGTGTTCATGTGTTTCCAAACAAGTAACGCAAAACTTCGAAGGTGACAGACAAGTTGGTCGCAAAGTCACAAAACGGGCACGGCGGTAACTTTCGGGATGGCACGAAGAACTACAGCGAACTTGGCGGTGGACGCAAAGACGCAAAACACCCCAACGAACGGCGCGCCAATGAGAAGTAGCTACTGTACTTTCCGTTGCACGATCCAGCACCTTCATAAACAGCGCATGGTAACTCTATGGCATGTGATCAATTCACAAGATGTCGCAGCAAAGAGGCAGTGTTGTTTCAGCGAACACCTTACATTCTTAATTTGCTACATAACCGCCAGTCAAGACACAAATGGTGCCACCGAGCGTTTAGCCAGAAATCGCAACGGCTTGAGTAGCTTGGCTTAGTGTTTTCACGAAACTGTGGCCGGTTTTCGACATGTAACAATTTTCTTACATTTCAAGAATCAACGTAAAATTGTAATTCATGAAAGAATTTAGTAAAGACAAAAATTTGTCAAAAATAGATTATTTTCAATTGTTTTTCACAAAAAGTTTGAAAAAGTATTCCGTTTCACCGATTCTTTAAAACTGATAAAATTTACTTCCTAAACGGAGTATTTTTGAAGAAAGAATTCGATGAATTGTTTTCGTGAATGAACCCAACCCCGCCAATAAAGTGTTTCTCGTTGACGTTGCGGGAATAAATTTTGTTGCATATTCATATGGTTCCTTATCGTTTTTATTGAAGCTTATAGTATAAAATTAATAATCGCTAACCTTGTTTCTTCTGCAGTGTGTGGTTGCTTAGCATTCTCGCAACGAAGTCTGAAGTGTTCATTTGTTGAAGTCGATTTCATATTATGGTTGGTGTAGTAATTTAAAATGCATGCCAAGAATTAAAACATTTCGTAAGGTGGTTTTGCATTTCTCACCTTGCGGTTAGACTAGTCTAAGTACAGTGGATAGATGTCATAGGTTTAACATGCAATACTTAACCACAACCATTAGGAACGCCATCATGCGTGTGTTTGCAATAACGCTTGTAGCAGAACTGCTCTTTCACAGTTGTGCATCAAAATTATGTCTGCTCCTCGAATTAGATAACTTTGACATCAGTAAAAGAATGTTACTTCCAATTTTCCAGACCTTGATAGGTTATGAGCTCATGATGTTTTAAGTTAAGCTTACAACTTTTTCCAAGCAACCCAAATGTGGGGGTTTGAGGGCATGTTGTAAGCTGCCAGTGGGGTCTGGGGATGAGCCCCAGCCGCTTTTGTATTAACCATATTTTAAGAACTTACGATGGGCTCGAGTGAGAGCTCACGAAAATACTTGTTAAAATGAAAACCACCTACAGCAAAGGTTTCAAACAATCTATTTATTGCTTGAGTTGGTGGATTGAAAAAAATGGTGGATTGAAAAAAAAAAACTGTAGGAAAACACAAACATGCAACATATGAATTTACAACATGGTTTTCTCGCAACCTGCAATGGGAAACATTCTGTCGGCTGAGTTGGCCTCAGCAACGAAAACAAAAATCTGTCCTGGAGTGTTTTCTTGAAAATATTTTTTTAGAAAACTATTTTTTTTCTTTTTGTGAAAAAAATGTCTTTTGCCTTGTAATTATTTCACATTTTACAGTAATAGGATTTTTATGTGGCGCAAACGGGCCACCATACAGGAGCATAAGCATAGGCCAACAATAACGAAGCGACTGACGACAGCATGGATTGTGTGGGGCAGACAACTGTCGCTTTGCAAGACACATAATATAAGAACACATTATTATTGCGTCATACAGAGGTGGTTGCCTGGTGACCAAACAAACGGTGATATGAAACAATGAAGCATGCTGACTGTTTCTTGCAATGACGAGTAACCCCGGGTCACGGCGGTTGCTGTTAGTCACGCGCCAACAGCGGTGAAATGCCCGCTTTCGAATTCTTTTCGTGCGTCACGCTGAAAGTTCATGAGAAATAACAGTATGAAAAAGCTTAAGATAAACTGGGAACCGCTAACACCCGTGAGTTTTCTTGCGTAAGCATGCTTGCTTGCAGACGCCAGAAAGCACCATCACTGCCTGCTTGCTTTCGTTTATATCTCATTTTTAGGCGATGACGGCGTCCGTGTTACCTTTACCTTTTAGCTGTGCTGCAAAGACAATCTCTCTCTATTTCTGGATTACAGTCACCCCCAACAGATGCTTGATTAATTGTTCGTTCTCCCGATGCGACGCCCTGGAGCGCCTCCGTTCGAACCACGGGCCAATGCCTGGGGGTGTATGTTGCTGACCGATCACATCAGGCAGGGAGCTGGAAATCGCACTCAAGTTCTAGCGCGACCGGTCGTCGAGTGATGGCGGAAATTGCGTCTAAAGCCAAAAATGTTGGGTTCTCGCGATCCTTATAGGGTTAAACACTAGTTTACAAGTTGTCTTCAGCGGCATTTCAAACGTCATTTCCATGCGTTGAAAAAGGCTCAACAGCTTTCTTACTGCAATTGATGGTTTACAATTTAGATCGTTGCGGAAGTCTAAACTCAACTGCTGCGCAATACTTTTCACTTTTTATGAAGGTTTCAAAAACAGGTACCCGGGAAAATATAAATGCCGCGTTTCTACAGTGTCCTTCACGGAAAGAAATATGAAAAATGTTAGGAAAAGACGCCGGCCAATCAGTTCAATATTCGCCATTTTGGAATCGCATAGGTTGGCTACAAACAAGCTCGCAAAGTTTGTCCGCTCAGCAAACACATTTGCACAATCCAACAACACAAGCACCGCTCTGCATCAACACGTTGCTGCTTGACCTGTTTATTGCAGGCGAGTTGAAATAGAACAGGATATTTGTCAATTTCATTGGCGCAGAACTGCTTTGAAGTATAATCGTTGAGCGACACGATTGTATATAATATCATATTTTGGCGACAAACGTTGCACCAGAAAAACACCGGCTTTCGAGGTGCGTGCTGGTTGAAGGCGTAGTGTGTTACTTTGTGTGTTGTGCTGGTTTAAGGTATGTTACTTCATAGGAGTAGCGTGCTAGTTCGGACCAACCCCAGGGTAAGACTCAAACTAGCTTGATATCTGTTTCAGATCAACGTCGCTGTGAGATTTTGACGACAGGCGCATTATAGACAAGCAGGGGCGATTGTTGACATACATTTCCATTGTTTGATAACAATGAAACACAAATTTTTTGTTTCGAAACACGTTGATGTTTGAAACGAACCGGTTTGCATTTTTCGCATCATTTCCACATATTAACATTTCAGGTTGAGGTCAAGGATTGCAAAAGCATCCACTCAAAATCTATAACACAGATTACAATACACACCTGTCATGTCGGATCGCAACATACTGGACAAAACATTTATGCTTTCGATGTCATTGTACATAAGTTTAAAAGTAAACAAATCGCCCACCTCTGTCTGCCGTCGCTTTCCGAAGCTTGCAGCAGAGCGGACTCTGACCGTCCTCCTCACTGACGCTGCCCACTGACTTTCTCTTGCATTTACTTCCGGTCCCATCGCCCAGTTCATTTCGCACCTTTCGTCTGCGCTGCACAGGCTTGCCAGCCGAGGACAGTACGAATTTCGACGCCGGTTCCAACGGCGCTGAATCGCCTGCCGCGACCTGGCCGTCGTTATCCACCACGAGAGCGACCTGCCAGCTGCTGCTGCTGGTCACCGGCTCGTACTTCACCGGCCGGCCAGAGGCGACCCCGGCGCCGAGGAAGACCGCTTCGCCGGGTTTCGCGTCCGCGAAGTCGGTCCTCGCGAAGTAGTCGCTCGGGCTGCTTTCGACATTTGTCGATTCGGGGAACGAGAGCGCGAGCGCCTCCTGCGAAGGAAGCGCGTCGCGCAGCTTCGAGAAGCTTCGGTCGTCCATGTTCAGCAACTGCGGCCCTGCGAGAAAACCAGCGTTTGAAAAAATAACGAAAAAAGACAAAGTTTAGAAAAGTCCGCAAAATTCACACTCATTCTGTGTCCAACATTACAACTAAACAGACGAAACCTTCTTCACCGGTGGGTTTCAGACTCTATGAATCGCGATTGCATCGATTCCAGTTTTACGAACGGCCCGAGCTTCGGCGATGAAGTTAACGCCATCAATCAGCAACTGCCACGATGTTTTGCATAGACGCAGGCAGAGTGACAGACAATGCTGCGATCGAAACTTGGAAAGGTGGTGCCGCGTCAGCGAACGCGCAAGCGGCAAAGACAAGCGACAGGATTTGTTGGAAAGGTGACGCACCATCCGGAAAGTTCTAAAGAGCTCGTGTGGTGGGTGAGAGGCTGAACAACAGACAATGGGTCGACGTGGAAACAACGTGCTCTGCGTTGCGAGACAATGTGACGCAAAACCTGTCCCGGGGGGGGGGCTGTCGCATTCCTGTGCGCCACAAGGTGGGAAAGTTGTGGAGGAAGTAAGCTGTGCAAGTTTGCAAAGGCTGTTTCCCTTGTCAAGTATATTGCACGCAAACACGCCAGGCAAAAATTTCAAATATTTGTCACTGGAGTTCTGAACTAAGAGCCGAAGCAACAGTAGCTTGTAGTTGCAGCTAATGTTGAGCAAACAACTACCGGTACACGGCTCCAATCCACCAAGTTCGGCATCTCGATCTTAATTCAACGAAGACCTGGAGTCATGGCTGGCTCAGAAAAATAAAAAAGCACATGGCACTAACGGTATGAAAAAAACGAATGCCATTCACTTTAAACCAGTGATTCTCAACGTGGTCCAAGTGGACCACCTGGAAATTCCAGTGGTCCACAGAGAGTTTCATAAATACTTTATGAAACGTTCCTAAAATTGTAACCTTTACTGTAAATTGTGCAACACTGCTAGCTAACGAGGTGTCAACAAAGCAAAATTTTCCATCGGATATTTTTTTGAAAAGATGGCCCATGAGCCAAAAACGTTTGAGAATCACTGCTTTAAACGAACAGTGGAATACTGCGGAAAGCGCGTAACACAAGTTTGAAATGCTTGACAAAACTGTTTGATTGTCGGTAAATGATTTGTTTTTTGCGAAGCCTCCTTGAAGCACTTAAGACAGACAAAGTTAAATTACCTGGACTAGGAGTGCTTGGCGTGGATGATGGAGATGGAACTCCTTGCTGCTGAAAAGATGGAGTTGCGTGAAAGCTGCATGGCCCTTCCGGCGAGTTGAAGAAATACTGTAATACAAAAAAAAACTACAGTAGTTTTTAGCACAAAATCAAATTTGCATGAAAAAAGTGGTCGAGGTGAAAACGCGCTTCTACACGGTCACGCTTCGCTTCATATCTCATTTCAACTTGTATCTCGACGTAAAACTCTCAGTCATGAGTTACTGATGGTTTCCGAAATTCCAGGCTAAAGTACCAAACTACAAGCAAGACGTAACTACTCATGGAAAGCTTACTTCTTTAACAACGTGTGCTAATAATCGGCTCCTATGATGCTATGCATTTGTACATCGGAACAACACACCTTCTGTCGATTTCTGTATTTGCAAAAAAGCACCTTTTTCTCCAAATTTACTACATTCTGACCTTAGGGAAATCACCGACTTTTACTAGGACCCCCATCCTAGAAAGTCACAATGGAGAGATCTAGAAAATGTTGTGTTTGTTTGCTGACAACACAACCAGTGGCAAAAAGAACCGAAAATAGTAGACTTTTGTTGTGCTTTCAATAACTTTGTTTTCGAGCATCTAAAATTAACAGGCAACGCTCTCTTGTTTTTAGCAAACCACCGAAAAACCCTGTTTATCCTTAGCCCCTATGCAGCCCCCCCCTCATTTGCAGCAAAACACATTTTCCCACCTCTTGCGCTGCCACGTGACGCCCCGCACTGCGCGACCCAGGCAACCCAACCTGGCAACCGCACGGGTTCCAATCGCGCGCCGTATTGCTGACGTCACAATCGAGGTCGAAGGCGCTGGAGGTCGGGGAGTTTTTCACGGGGGTCGATCCCGGGCTGTGGATTCCGCTGTCCGTGTCCGAGAAGGTGGTTGGAGCGCTCGTATGAAACCTGCTGGTGATGAGCAGATGATTGTCCGGGGGGCGACGATAATCGAATGAGGGGGCCGCGACCGACTCGACCCGCTCGATTCTCGGTTCGTCCAAGCACTGCTGTTGGGGGAGCGTGACGTCACTCGGGCCGCGATGCGCGCCGTAAAAGTCCTTCATTGCGTCGTCCTGGAAACAGAGCTGCGGCTTTTCGCGCGGCGAGCCGAGTTCGAAACTGTGCCCGCCGCAGCTGATCATGTCGAAAAAAGAAAGGTCGCCCTCCCCCAGGAAGTTGTTGATCGCGGTTTCGTCGAGAAAATGAGCGATTTCACCTTCGAAAAGTTTCAAAAGCATCGTAAGCGATTCGCGAGGCAACTGAAAGCGAAAAAAATTTGGCTGGTCTATTTGCGAGCGCCATAATGGTAATAACCGATGACGTCACTGCAAAAAAGCTTGTTCGCTCCTAATGCAGCAAGTACTGTCAGCTTTGAAGTGATCGTCGACGCCTGATACTAAAAAAACGGAATACGACGAGGGCGACCGACCTTTGTGACACTCGCACGATACTGTTATAAAGGCAAGACGGTGTTTGGATAGTCCTGGCCTTTGTGGTTATTAACTGCTTCAGAGCGGATGTTTCGTCGGCGATGACGTCAGGCGAGAAAAACATCAGCACCGGCTCCGAGAGCAGCTCCGCGCAGCAAGCGTGAGCGAAGTTCTTGGTATTGTAACTCAGCGCAAGTCAAACGATGAGGGCCTTGCTCGCTTGCCTCCAGCAAATACAGTACGCCGTTGGTTAGCGAGTGAGAGCGAATATGGACAAGGGGGGTAAATTTGGGCGGGATGTTGTCTTTTCTGTTGTCGCCTTTGCATTGATTTCTCCGATCTTGGAAATGCGAAACGAAAAATAAACAAAACGCGCCTTCGTCGTTTCGTGCTTTGATTGCGCAGTGACCCACGATCTTTCGCTTAACAGCTCAAAACCAACCGTGCAAAACGTCACTTTATGGTTAAATCCATAAAAGAAAGAGTTTAGTCAAGTTGTAGCTGTTTCGAATCCATCGGAATACTTTTAATCTTACATCAAAAAAGTTGAAATGCAGCCGTAATGGAAGATCAATCGTTGTTTTTTAATGCTTCAGACAGAGCCAAGAAATTCATACTAAGTTTAAACAAGCAAAGCCGGTTAGAAACGTGTTCTGCGTGAAAACGGAAACTTAAAAAAGCGTAAACATCAAACGTTTCCGGAAATTGAAACAGTTCGCTCTGTTCACCTGCAAAGCATGAGTTTTCGTCAAAATCTGGAGTGGGGGGAATGGTTCCTGCGAAATCGTTGTTGGGGTAGACGAAATTCGAATGGTTGTCATACCGCCCCATCATGTCTCGTGAATCCAACCGCACAAACTGGAAAAAACAACTTCTATCGTTTGACATAGACATAACTTACGTATATTATAGATATATACACAAAGAAACTATTGATGCGTCGCGTGTGAAGCACGCTTACCAACGTTACACAGGCACGCTTAAATCGGCCTCTCACCGTGTCTACAGTTTCCATTTCAGTTGGTGTCGTAGATGTCGTTCTTTCGTCGCTTGCTGAACAAGAAAAGCACGCAACTACTTAACCACAAATCAAATCTGCAACAGCATAATCTCACGCAGTGTATAAAAGCGCATTTACAAGCATGCATAGAAAAGGCGACTCGATTACGTCGCAGATACATGGAGTTTGCAGCAGTCTTACTGATCCTTTCAAGTATAAGCAATGGACGACTGGAACTTGACTGTTAACTCAGGTGACGGTTTTATTTCACTCTTATTTCACCCAAGTCGGGCTCTAGCTATAGAACTTCATATCATTCGCACGTACATTACTTTTTAGTCGAAAATCAATGTCTTATTATTCGCTTGTAGATGTCCACAACAAAGAACACTTAGGAACAACGTTACTGGGAAATCTACAGCTTTATAACATGTAGCATACATCTGTCAAACACCTTCCTTTCCCTGAATTGAAGAAGAAGCAAACAGGACAAATTTTCCTATATTTCTAATAAATTAACATTTTCAGTTCCTTTTTCCTGAAAAAGTATACACTTCCACCATGCAACTACTTCTTGAAATACAGTAGTTCGTTTAAACTATAAGCTCGTCGTGTTCACGTTTCATGGCACTGCAATAGTGACGTGAATTCTACTCATACCAATCTTTTTGTCCGGGGAAAAGCAACCGTACCAGTTTCAAGAAACTTCAGGAGAACACAAAAATTCGATTTGAAGGCTTTAAACAGGACTGGGCCCCGCGTCAAAGACTTTTTTCGGTTCGCCAGCAATAGATGTCAGTTTAAATGGCAACCTATCCGCTGCAAACCAAGTCACAAGCAAACGTTTTGTCACAGATTTTCAATGTTTTGTGAGCAAGCGAATATCTCTGACAAACTGCGAACTCCTGCAACAAAATAATATTTGAACGCGTCACCTGAAGCTGACACTGCGGCATTTCTGCCTTGCGCATTCTAGATGACCTTCTAAAACCAGATGTCTCGCAAGCCCTTGATTCATAAAGGTTGGCGTGCACGTGCCCCGACAAAGGCCTGGTGGCGATTGAAACGTTGTGACAATCCACCCACTATCCGCAGCTTCATGTCCGGCCCACGCGGTGCCTACGCCGCGCAAGCCTATCTATATGTGATTTGCGACTGTTTATGCTACACACACCATCGGGTGTGCTGGTTCAAAGCAATGTTGAGCTAACAAGCTGTTCTGCACCAAGCAGGTTTATTATTTCTCTTACAATCTGGTTCAAACGTCAAATGGATGTTTTGTCCCGATGTTACCTCACAAGGCGGCAGTTTAAACAACCACATAGTACAAGACAACTTAAACATGTTGTTGTTGCTTGCTGCAAAGACATCCAAGTTCGAGGACCAGCAAACAACTTTACGATACTCATTACTCGAATCCTGATTTAACTGCGCATTTTTCAGGCGCTCACAACGTTGCAAACCGGGCCCAAAACCTTTTCGCTTCGCCCAGGCAGTTGAGAACGTAAGGAGTAAAACCACTCGCGTGGACAATAAAACGATATCATGACTCGCGAGTCTGAACCGCATCTTCGGGTCGCACCAACACTCAACGGTATCTTCCCAGCTTAGACCTTATCTAGAACTTGCGGTTTGTGCTCAGCTGCGGATGCTTAAAGATCTGTCAAAACAAAAACACTTTAACACGACTTCAAAGCGCCAAAAAATGTCCAGTAGACCCACTTAATTTCAAATCAAGAAGAGTCCAAATGGCACCTGATATACAGGCCCTTGGGTTTGCGGCGAGATTAGAGTGGATGATGTGTTTGTTTTACGATTGAGCAATCCCCACGTTCGGAAGCATCAGTCGTTCATGGGACTGTAGCTTGTTTTATTCCACTGCAACCTTAGTTCAACTTTTGTCAAAGGCGCACTCAAGTCACCAGCGGTTATGACCGACCGCTGAATCACTGCAAACCCAGGTTAGCCGAAACAGCCGCGACGGTGTATCATTTTGCACCGATCTGTTCAACGCGCATATTGCCCACCTTGCTACTTAGCACACTCGGCTCTTTTTTCCACGTAACCTCAAGTTTTTCACGAAACCTCATGTTCTTCGCGAAACCTCGCATTCTCGCGTAACCTCAAGTGCTTTATGTAACCTCACGTTTTTCACATGACCTCAAGTTTTTCACGAAAACTCAGGTTTTTCTCGTAACTAAAACTTTTGCAAGTGACCTCAACGTTCAACAAGAAAAATCCGAACCCTAGAAACCCTGACAAGATTGAATACCCAGATAAACAACACGCTTAGTTTCACCGCAACACAGCCACTGCATTGGGTTTTGTTGCCTAATATATTTCGCAGTGAAATATGAACAAAACTCTGCTTCGAGAAACCGGCGCCATGCTTCGGTGGGAGGCGAAAACGTACTGGCAAGAACTGTTGCTTCGAGCAGCGCTCGCCGAGAAATCATTGCCAGATAAGAAATGACGCAAAGGATGACGAACGGCATGGTCTTGCACACTGACTACGCGCGTGACTGTACGAAAATAAGCGAAAACGATTGCCCTCTCCCGTTTCTGCAAAACTGTGTTCGACTTCAGAAGTATCGAGCAAACCGTACAGGTGTTGAGGTTTGTTGTGATGGTTTTCGCGAGGAAACTGGATAACTACGATTAACTCGTGAAACGTTTGAGCTATACGCACAAATATACCGTGAAGCTACAAGTGCTTGCGATGCAAACAGGATGATGAAAGAATGTGATAGTTTGCAAATGGACGCTGCATCACTTTCGAAAAACAGCGTTTTCCCTGAAACGATCGAATCGAAAAATTGGATATTCGCTGCAAATGTTTTTCTAAAATCTGACGTTGCGTCGTCTGCTGGATATTCTCAGTTGAAACCTCAGCATCGACAACTATCGAACTCGACTGCTTTGCGCCCTTCTGCTGTACTCTTAAGGCGGATTTCGTATTTATGTTCACCTCGTGGTGACAACTAGTGACGGAAAACGCAGCGAACAGAGTTGCAGAAACGCAAACTCACTCGTCTCGCACGCAACACATCACGAACAGCACATTACAACGCACCGCAAGTCTAACCGCAGCAACATGCGGCACGTTGACGCAAAACGAAACCGTTTTGCAGCGTTCGCGTCGTCGATGCCCGGCGACTGATGCCTCGTGAAGAAGTTCTGGCGCTACCCTCACCTACAGACCGGACATCGACACTTGTGCTGATCCCGGCGGCTTCGTGACAGAAACTGGAGCGCTGGTGAAAAAGATCTTGCGCTGGACTCCTTTCTCTTCGCTTTTTTCTATCCAATTTGTTTCGATGGTATTTTTTCCCAGGCACAAGTACGCGATCAGGAGGCGCGTCCTGCGATGAATCTGGACAACGTTCTGCATCCCGCTCAAGATCGGCTGTATTTTTCGCTGAGACGTTTCGGTCATTTGTCTCGCAAGGTTTTTACAGCTTGCCGTAACAGTATTTACTAGCCTACCTTTGCGGTGATTATGACCGATTCGCTATCTCACCGAAACAAGAACTAGGAGATCAGTGAGACTATCAACTGCAATAAACTCGTACGGAAAGTTAGGTCGCAATAAAAACTTCTAGTTTTTAAAAAAAATATTTTGACATGCTTTTCACTGTCGCTCCAAATTTAAATCGAAATTATTGTACCACAAGTTAAAACAAGATTTAAGTCTTTAGTGCACGGCTGTTCCTCAGCGCACATATTTACTGATCAATGCAACAGCAAATAACTACCAACTATTGTTCATAAATCGCCTACGATTTTGGTGTACAGTTCATTTATTCCCAGCGGCCACATCGCCTTATTAGCGGCGACCTGGAAATCGAAGCGCGTGTGAAGCGGACAACGAAGTTTTACAAATTCAGACCAGCAGCAAGGAGATCCTTCAACAACAATGCGCTAGTTTCAAGCAGACACTTCGTCTGATACGTCAGAAGATGAACTGTGACCGGTTGTGCAACCGTTGCAACAGACGCGACGTTTTAAACCAGGCGATTGCATGGCAAAAAAAACAGCGTCGCCGACCCATTCTGTGCGCGATGATTTCAAAAAATCAATTAATTATTATTTTGAGAAGAGACTTTCTCATGAAAATCGATGACGCAATCGTTGCATAACGGCATGGTCGCAAAAAAGATGGTGTTGTCATCGATACCCTCGTGTGAATACAAGCGGAACGGTTGTAAGCGAACTAGGAACTCCCAAATGGCCCGAAAGCCCCTGACAATGTACTGCCTATTACGATTTAACGTACGAAACAGAATATTTAGGCCGTTTCGGGGTGTCTATGCAAAAACTAATTAAAGACCTCTGTCACAACTAAACCTGATGGTGTGCAAGTGAAATTTTTACTTCCCCAAGAAAACGCACAATGTTTCCGATGGAACACAGAAAACAAAACAAAAGGAAAACACGACAAAGCGCTCTTGATTACATGGGGGCCACTATGCCCACGAAAAATTGTGTGCCTGGCACACTGTTTCAGAACGTACGTGCAACTAGCCACTGCATCTAGAGGCACAATAATCACAAAGCTAAAGCAGGGTATGAACCTGGCACGCCATGAAAGCGCTTTTCACGAATCAGAAGTTAATTGCCTGGGGTGGCGTTGACAGGGGTAGTTGTTGCATGTAACAGCGTATAGTAGGTACTTCTTTTATATCCACTCGCATGCAACAGTCGCCGCTTCTCAAAATATTCGGGAAAAGCAATGGCTGGTTTTGTGCAGTCGCTGAAATAACGCGACGGTCTATTTAAGTCACTTGACGGTAATTTTGACCAATTTAAGCTGCGGTCAGCAATTTTGCCTGTGTCGCAATGTGACCTTGTTGAAATGACCGACTATAACGCATGCAGTGCAAGGGCAAGCAAGCCCCAACCGCTTAAACCGCTACGTAAGTTTTTTGTACCACGGAGTTAGAAATGCACAAGAAAACCAACGTTTCACTGACATTATCCAGTACTACAGTTAGAAACATACATTAAAACCTTTGCGCCCGATGTCGGAGGCGTCAGCGTCCAGAAGGTATACTCTTTGTAACAAGTGCGTCGGGCAATGGGTTGTTGAGGTGTTTGTGCCTGAGATGACGCCACAAAGTCACTAAAGCTGTTTTTCATCGCTATTTCTGTACAATATATGTGATCTGTATCACAAGATCCAAGCACAGTGATCAACACAGCGCGTTGAAACAATGTTTTTCACAAGGATTGCTCAACAAAAATTCAGCTCTTCGTCTTCAAGCTCCCCAGAGATGGCAGGATCCAAATAGTAAAATGTGATAATACCCACACCTAACACTTGCTACCACACGCAACAGTGCGACGCTCCTGCTGGCACCCAGCCACAACAGCTTCACGCATTGTTTCATTGTTACCTAACAATGAATCATATGAGTAAGCGCGGTTAGCGCAAACAGCACGCAAATTATGTTCGGCATTTACGCAACACATCGGCCTAAATCCAATACGTAACGCTTCGAACTGTGGCAAAGTGCTGATGGGAGAAATGGTTTTCAGATCTCCATGTTGGTACCTGACTGTGCAGCTGCAAGAGGTCGGAAAAAGCTTCATAAATACTGCGCTCTGTCAAATACAAGACTCACACAAGATAGCAACTTTCTTCGAACGAAACTGACACACACAGAAAAGTACTATAGCCTGTACAAGCAGCACGCGAACGAGAACCATCACAAAACCAAGGTTTTGCCTCGCTGAAGGAAAACTGTGATTCGCAGATCTGCTTGCGGAGACTGTCCCAGCAACCTCGTCTCACGTGACCTCTGCAGCTATCGCAGCTTTCGTTAATTTCTCTTTCACCTTCTGCGCTCAACTGCACTTCATCCGCTTTTTGATTAGTTCTTGGAAAATTCCCAAACCGGATCTGTTGCCCTCATCATGGCTGCCTCGCTTACCTAAACACGCTACTGTCTGCCTGCGTGGACAAAAGCGAAAACATCTCGGTCGGAAGAAGCACAACTTCTGAAAAATACTAATTGTGAAGATAGAAAGGAAGTCAAACCTGCATTTGCATCAAACAAACAAATAAATAAATAACAACAACACTGTCTGCTGTGTGTGTTTTCACTGCAAATACCGCGGCGCTCTTAGCTACGTGATGTTATTTTTTTAAACAGTGACGAAGCAAGCAGCAGAAAACCCATCAGCAATAAAAGCTAAGTGGGTTTAAAGGTATCACTAAAAGTGTACGTTCGCAGAGCTTCACAAAACTGAAATGAAAAATAAAGCTAAGTGGTCGAGCATCCTACTGACGATTCAACATTTTCTATCAAAACTTAAAATCGCCACTAATAATTCACCTGTTTAGGCTAACACAAAAATATACGTCGCTTTTACGTTAAGGAACTTTAAAGTATCGAGTTTTCATCATTTTGTCAAAACGAGGGTTTTGCTTAACTACACACAATATGATTTCCATGCCTAATACGTTCATTCCCGTTTTTAGTGCAAAGCCCTGTTATTGAACATCTCACACTGCCAGCAGGACATTCACTTGGATTCAGTTACTGTCGTTTGACAGACAGCCATGCCGCGTGTGCGACATCCAAGGGGAACAGACCAACGTTTCAGTTTCAAAATCATTAAACACTTGGATACAATTAGAGCTTTTCAAATCGCGCGGCATTTTGTTCATCGGTAATTGTCGACTCGCGATCGTCAGGATAGCGGCTCGCCCCACAGCACAGTTCTCGATTGCAGCCTCGCGTCTCGCACGTGAAATTCCGCGCTTGATTGATTGACCAGCATTGCCGCTGCGAGCGTCGTTTGCGCCGCCTCGGTTCGGCGAGTGCTGGTTGCTTGACTCCACATCAGGCGGATGAATACATCGGCAAAAACTTTTTTTTGAAAGGTGGAGACGCGTCAGCAGCAGTGGTGCCATTCCTAATGTTTTTCCACTAGATCCAGTGTTTTTGCATTTCCTCTAGTGTTCTGGTGGTTTTTCATAGCTATCTCGTGTTTTTTTATGAGTGAGCTGAATGTAGGTAACCGCAGTTAACACATTTTGATTTTGTGGAATTGTAATTTGCTAAAAATTCTACTTAACTGCATCTCAAATGCACACGAGCATATAATCTGTTTTGAGTTAAACCGCTACGAAGTCATAGTGGTCATCTGTTCAGTGAACTGTGCAAATAAACACAAGCGTTGCTGCTATCTCCCGTTTTCTTTGTCTCCGTTTTACAATGAGCTGCGCAATGTCTTTGCTTGCATTGCAATGCATTTTCTGGCCATTTTCATTGTGTGTAAGTTTGCCTTTTGCTTTTACAGCTAACTTGCATTGAATTACTTCAGAAGACTGACCAATATTTTGTAATCTAGTGTTTTTTTGTGAATCTTTTTTGTGAATCTAGTGTTCCTTTATCATGAAAGTACTTTTCCGTAACAACGGAGTGGCAACATTGGTCAGCTGTTGCCGCACGGCTTACATATTCTGAAAGCATTTACACAAAACTCTAACAAACTGCCACCCGCCCTGCCTCTGACCTGTGCTCCACTTGACGTTCATTCCGAGGTCTTCTTTGATACAAATATTCATAATCATCAAATAACCACCTCCAGCCAAAAACTACTTCTAAAAAAATCAACTCTGCTTTAAGATAAAGACAAACCCAAGTTTTGCAAAAACAACGCTGCAGACATTGTTTTCTACCGATAGACATGATAGCTCAACAACAATTTTATTTTTGACCGTAACGTCAGTAAACTTGTCAATACAGACAGTAAGGCCGGGAGGCGGCGAAAAGACACTCCGGTCAGCCCGTGTGCCAGCACCCAATCGCTTGTTGTCAAACACACCAAGCGAACACGCTCACCTAAGCCCTGCGCAAACCAGCAGAAGTGAAAGCAAAGAACAGGACATAGCTTTGACCTTGATCACACTTGCAGAATCCAAAAGATGAGCAAGACCAACCTTGCTCATGCGTGATGTCACGCACATCCGTGATGGTTTTTTTACGTTTTGCCACTCAATATAACTTTCTATTCTTTTCTCTGATTCGAATCCCTATAACGATAGTAAGCGGCAACATCACAAAGATAGACCAATACACATATTACACGCGGAAAAAAAGTTTTTAACCGCGATCCGGTCTTCGTGAAACTTTCGCAATATTGATCCCAAAGAAGGTCAAGCAAAGTGCCAGACTTTCTCTCGGGGATCGCGCACAAGTGGGTTGCAACAGGCCTCTACATCAAGATGAGAAAGTGTCTTTCTATCAGCTGTACTGTTCTGGCGACCGTTAACATGGTCACTGCATTTGAAAATGGACGGAGTCGTTTTTCGAAAGAGCACGTATGTCGCAAAAGATGTTCATAAACTTTCTCCCGTAGTGCTACGTAGTTAAAGCTTTGTCCATATCTTGCGCTTCGTTAAGATAAAAAAACAAGCACAAGGCTTGATGATAACTCGCCAAGTACGCTACGATGTGCAAGTGGGACGATCGTAGATCTGAGCATCGTGTGCGGCAGTTACTCCCGGCGTGCAAGTAGCGTTGCTCAGGAAGTTATGCAGGATGTGTTGACCAGAGTCACGCACACGCTCTGCGTTCTGGGAATTTTCGCTTCAATTGGAGATTGGCAACAACCGGGGGAGTCAGAAACCAACCAGCAGCAGTAACACTGAAGCACCTTGGCGCGTTGTTGGAACTTTAAATCATTACCATGTTATCCGGTTAAAGATGTGGAGTGATCGAGCGTTTTACGCGTTTAACTTGGTTCAATTAAAAGCTCTAGGTCTGCTGCAAGCTTTCGAGCAATTACCGACTGGTCTCTGCTTTCTGCTGTTTGCGATGATTCAAACTTGCACATATCTCTATTCAAGTGAGTAGTCTCCATAAAGGCGACGAACTTGGGTTAATCAGCAAATTAATTATTCTTGTTGGGAAATCGATTTCACGCAACACTGCGCATCCTCAGTCCTGAAATCTTATTCAAATAGAGCGGGGTCCGACATAAAACAGGTTATAAGCTGCTTCGACAATCGAGCAAAGTGGCCGATTCCTGACAATGCACTTTGAAAACGAAATACATGCATCTGTGTTGCTTATTACACCTGGTGCTGTTAAACGTGTCAACGGGTTTGGTTCGAATAAAAGTTAACCGTAACCGTTAAATGAGACCGAACCCCTACTTTCAGGCACATCAATACCTGACGTACCGAACGGACCGGACCGCACCGCGAACAGCAAGAATTGGAAATCGTTCTCACCTTTCCTATCTTCACATCGATCCAGCCGGGCGTTCGCGCCGCTTCGTTCCATGTCACTGATGACGACGTCCGCGACGTCAGCGTCAGGTGAGGGAGCACAGCAAGGAAGCGGTATTTCCGGACATACCAGCTCCTGGCAACCGGCGAGAGTTTCCACGTCGCCGAGCGCAAAAACGCTGTCCGCTGACGAAACCTGCGTAGCGTCGCTCGCTTCGCTTTGTGACGTCACGGGATCGCGTAAATCGCTAAGGACGACGTCGCAATCGCCGTCGTCGGGAAACCCGAGGAAGGCGTCGTGTCTGGGGTAGACATTGTTGGATTTGACTGTTTCTTTTATGGTTTCGGCGACGGCAATGTCGCGCTCGGCCAGGTCGCGCCAGGCCAAGGGCAGGGGCAAAGCTTGCTGTGCCAACGTCCTGGTGTCCCCCAAGCCTGGTCGCGCTGAGGAACTGGGCGGGGTCGGTTTGGGGTCAGACAATGGCGCAGGTCTGGGTTGAGTGTGACGCGCTTGCTTGGACTCAGGGGGAGCAGCTGGCTTATATTCAGTAATACGTTTGGGGGGAATTGTCGGCAGCTTTTGGGCCTGGACTTCGGGCCTGGACGCTTTCTTCTTGCGGCTCTTGTCCGGATCGAAGTTTGTATGATGCCATTTCAGCGTCGGACCGAAGGACTTGGTCCGCGACCAAGAAGCGGGGGGACGCAGCACGAGGGCGCTGTTCCGTGGCTGGGCGGGGCAATTTTTTGCTGAGTTCGCTTCGGCGCGGACGGTGAGGTTGCAGGCCTGCAAAAGCTGCGCGAACTCTTTTGTGGACAGTGTTGTCACACTGGCGCCATCTTTCACTTTCGCGCCATGCTGCGCTAGTAACCTGACAACGTTCTGCGCCCACTCGGTTACCTTGTCGTGATCTTGTCGTAAAACCGGTTCTGACCGGTCGCCACCGGTCTTTGCAGCACAACTTTGCGTTTGATTGCAAGACGGAACTGGAGGCGCGACAATGGTCTTTGCTGCAGAAATGTTCGAGCGTTCACACGTCGCAGGCGAACAAATGGTATACTGGCAATGATCTGGGATCGCTGGCGTTTTCGGTGCGACCGGTTTGAGGGTTCGCGGCCTGGATGTGGACTTTCCCAATGGTTCCAGGCCAGAACTTTTGTTCGATGCTGCACCAATCGCAGTCCTGTATTTTCTGAAAGAACAAACAAAAACGCCTCGTTAATTGAGAAAGACGGTTTTGATGCTTGAAAAGAAAAAAGGCGCAAATACCACTTAAAGAAACATTAGCTTTTTCAAAAATTCCTCTTCAAGGTGAAAAACTTAAATTAACAAAGCCCCCCAGCCGTTAGCGACGTCCGGAAAAACGCCCACCCGGGATTGCAAGAAACACACGTGGCAATCTAAGTAGAACGACGCTTTCGTGCCTTCTGTTTTCCACCAACAGGTTATTATCCAGCGGCAATTCGCACCGGATATCCAAGAATATGCATTCGGGTGAACAAACAAGCATGAGCGCAAAATAGAAACAAGACAGTGCGGCTTGGAAATGGACTCGGTCTTCTTGTAAGACACAAGGACACCTGCATGAACGAACTGACAAAAGTTCCAACACCTGTTCTGTAATCGCACGTGTTGTGCTAACGTGGGGTCCGGGCGGAGGCGCAAGTTCGTTCATGGCGCAAAAACGTTTTACGACGTTTGTGGTTTTGACACAACCAACGACCAGAAGATGGTGGTTTTGCTTCTATTTTTTTCTACGAACAACTTTGTGTTCTCTTGCTTGACACTACTGCAGCGTTCTCCCATCCACACGGGAGGAACTCACCCTTGGCAATTAGGCGGCATCAGTACGGTTTTCTTTGGCTCCACGCCGCAACAATGACGTTTTTTCTGGCGATTGTGAGTCACAGCAACTGGGCTGGAAAGGTCGAGCATATCGCTGAAAACGAGCGAGCTTTTGATTGGCAAGGATAGTTGGCCAACGCATAAAGCAGAATGCAAACTCCACAGTGAGCGAACGACAAGTCAAGTTGCGATCACTAGCGCCATCCGACGAGATTTTAACGTTGTTATCACGTCGGTAGGTGACGCAAGTAGCACAACTTGTACGCACTTAAACCTAAGTGCCTGAAAAACACAATGAATGTTGAGAAACAACGACAGTTAAATTTCGCGAAATGGTAAACCAATAAAAATGAATGTTTGCCCTTATGTGAACTAAACAAACATGGTGTACATAATTCAGAATTATATGTTTACGCATGACGCCTTTTCACCAAAAGTTAAAATTCATCTCAGGAAGGAGAAACCATGCTTTACGCAAGGGTTCAGTTTGACTCGATACCCAGAGGAGGTATTGGGATTAGATGTTGGGGGTGTTCAGCGGTGTTGGGAAGTTAGTCCAAATCCGGGCTCAAGTCCTCATTCCAGTAACTTGGACTTCAATATCTTTAACAATTGTTTCATTTTTTACAATTCTCTTTGATAAATTTGTTGAAAAGGGGTATCCATATTGACGAACATTTGACTTAGGGGTATTGAGGCGTTAAAACTTTAAGGATGTCTGCCTTAGGCTAAAAAACATATGTCAACTTCTCTTTCGAAATGAACAACTCGTGAATATTTCGACTTTTTGCGAAATAGCGAATTTCTTAAAGTTTGGCGAGTCTGCCTCGACAATCAACAAAGAAGCTTCTCGTGCCAGCACTTTTCAAATCGGGAACGCATCCCGGCCTGAGCCACTGCATGTTTGCCCTCATGGTGTCCTTCTCTGTTGCACTGTACCTGTGCATTCGAAAAACAAAAAATATGAGGAGCATTTTTCCAGTTTTGAAACAGTTGAAAAATATTGTTGGCACACATGGCGCCGCCCTTTCAGTGAAATTCCGATGGTTCCACCAGTAAAATCGAAGATTGTCCTTTACTGCAAATACTTCGCGTTGCGAAAGCATTTTTTTGATTTGTGAGAAATGTTTAGCATTCAGCGACTTCTTCTAACTTGGCGCTTCGCACGAATCACCACGAAGAACCGTGTTGGGTGCTACTGCACAAAATAAGTATCGTGCAGGGGCGTGACGAGGGGGGCACAATACCCAGGGCGCCGAATCACTGGGGGCGCCTAAGGCCCCAACAATGTGGCAAGTACTTTCTTCAATACAGTACATTTACTCACGAAAGAACGTACGTTCGAACATGGGGGCGTCAAACTTGTTTCTTGCACCGGACGCCATCTCACCTCGGTACAGCCTTGAATACGTTTGAATAAAAACTTCATTTCAATGTATTTGTTCATACTTTTGTCAATACTAAGGTTGGTCGGTGCTGGAGAACACCACAACTAATTTTTTTTACGGTATTTACAATGAGTGAAAATTTCTTAACAACCGGAACAAAAAACGTTTTCTTGTCCATATTTTTCGACAGAGCCCGTTTAGCGGCAAAAAAATCGGAAACGAAAAACCACTCACTTGACAAAACTATTCAGCTTGGAGCTCTGTTGCAAAGAACAAAGTAGAAACGCGCTTCGCATCATGAAGTTCTACAGCGAAACATATTCATCCGCGTTATATATTGGCGCAAAGGTAAATTGCAGAATCACATTCGCGGAAACTGATCGGAATCAGCGACAACGAAAGCAGGCAACCGAAAACAACGGCGATCTCTGCAGTCCCATTTCCAGCAACTTGCTGACCATTGTGTTTTTTAGGTTGCGTTCAGTTGACTGGGCCCACGTGCACGCCGATGCTTCCGCAACTGCTGAGCGCACGGCACCGTCTTCCGCTTGCTTGCTGACGCGCGACTGGCTGCTGCGTAATTTCATAAACAACCGGCTCAACTTGCACAGTTCGCGTTGTTCGCTGCATATCGTAGCGTTTCATTTCGCGCGTGCTCCATTTCCAACGAGATGACAAAACCAAGTTGGACACCCAACCCTTTTGTCCTAGTTCGTTTTTATTTTGAAACGGGATCGAAATCAGCCAACATATTTCCACTAACTCCACTCCAATTTGCTAGAAGCAAACACATATTTGATGGGCTCACTTTTAACGTGACGTGCTGTTTTCTAACGGTTTCAATAAAAAGGTTCGTCCTTGTGTTTCATTCATTGGCTTTTTTCCAGTCTGCTACCGATGGAAACGCAGCCGAGCTACTGTTCATAGCTTGCCTTGCTTCACAGCACAACCCAGGGACTACTGTGTTTCTACTTGACGCTGTACTAAGCTTGGACAAGAGATCATAGAAGTAATATTTTACTTAAATAAAGCGGCGTTTGGCTTTCAGCGCAGACTTGACAGTGCAAAAAACAAACCAGGATGATTTTGATCAGTAACACTGACTGGCAGCAAGCTGTGATTACGTTTCAGGCTGCGGCACTTCAAAAACATAAACCACGCGCACCTGCAGAGCAGTGAACATCTGGTTTGCTTTCTTTTCATATTTTCGTTTTATTTTCATTCACACTTTTTACTCTAATCACTTGCAGTTTCTGCTTCAAATCTTTTGCTTCGTCTGTCTCCTTAACCCTGTCTTGTCTGCTGTTCCTTTTGTTTTCCTCTCGATGTTTTGCTACCGTTGCTTTTTTGGTTTGTTTTCGTCGGCGTGCTGGCAACGTGCTGCTGACGTTCCTACGCTTCTGTCGAGCCTGAAAAGCGCAGTGTTTCTGCTGAAAGACTAACTTCTAATTTCTTCCGATCCTGCATTGTAACCTGTGCATAAAGATGAACCGAATCTTCAGCAACAAACCCATACCAAGCCAAGTGTGCCTCCAGACAAAGGTAATCTTTATTTGAAAATTTATTTGCAGTTTGAGACTGGGTTTATTTTTTTCGGTCATTTTCCGGTCATAGACCAATATTTTTTTGAAATGACCGAAAAAATTTAAGCCAATTCGGTCAATTTGACCGATGTCTGAAAACATAAACTAGCAAATACTGTTATGGTGATTTTTAATACTATTATGGACAGATGGTCGAAATGTCTCTGCGTAAAGAAGAAAACCACGTTTGAGAATTTTGTTATGCAAAGAGCGTTGAAGAATACCTTGAAGATATACTCATCGTGCATCGTGACGTCCAACTGGTGCCTGCGAATCAGGTAAACAGAAGAAAGAATTAAAGTTAACATAAAACGTGCGAGATGCAATTTAGGAAACGAAAGAAACTATTTTTATCTTTTTACATATGCACCTTCCTTAGGGGGAAACGCCAATCTGCCTAAGTTTCCAATCAACCACCTACCTCAAAAATATAACCACGCCCTAGGGAAGAAACCAGAGTTATTAATATTGCGTGTGCCGTCCACAAAACACCACAAACGTAAAAACTAATCGACTTCGGGAAGCTTTGTTGTATTGTGGAGACAGCAAAACATCCTATCTGCGAGAGCTTTACAAACCTTGCAAAATTTCTGGCACAGACGCCATTGCTACAGAGACTTGATCACAGAATCAACCCAATCAGTTGCCGAAAATTACGGTTTTGTCCATATTTCTAACCTCTAATTCACCTCGCTTTTGCCAAAATTATTACACAACCCATGCGATGACTAGGTGCAAGCAGAGACCGTGTTAGCTTTCTTCGTCGTCAACCCTCTGTTCCACATGCATTAACGCAAGGCCTGCGGGCCACATGTGGCCCTATACGTCATTTTACGTGTACCGCAAGCACTTAAAAAGTGTGTTGAAGTAAGTCTATACCGCGTTACATAGTGCGTTGACCACAAACTACGGCAGCTTTCAAACAAAGCATTTCGACAATGTTACGCCAATGGTTCTCCAACTGTAGCGGCATGCGTACCACTAGTGGTACGAGAAGGCCTTCTGTGGTGGTACGCGAATCAGCCTACTTTCTATTTTTTTCGAGTGCGTGTCGTCGCAATAATTGATTTTCGCAGATATTTCATGAAGTCCTATTGATACTGAGTCTCTGTTACGTAATGTTGTTTCTAACCCGGGTCGTCACGTAGTAACCGATCGTTACTATGTATACTGCCCTTGTGACGTCACAATGCTTGCACGTGTTAGCATTTGCCGAGAAGTGGACCGGTCAGGTGGGTCGACGAAGCCACGCGTATTACCTTACGGTTTGCGACATTTCCGTCGTCGCAAAAAAGGCGGAGATGCGCTGACCTTTGCCGGGACTCACTTTGGAGTCTTTTCAATACAATCAACGTCGCGCGTGCAAGTTCAGCGGCACATGCACACACGATGACGAAACAATCACGAGCATTCGCAAACATGTAGAAGACAACCATACGAGTGATCAGACAACCATACTAGTTATAAGACAACCATTACTTATAAGACAACCATACTAGTTATAAGACAACCATTACATATAAGACAACCATTACTTATGAGACAACCGTACTAGTTATCAGCAAAAGTTGGGCGTTTTTAATAGGAAGAAACGACATTTTTCGCAATTATCAACCATTTAAACGACACGAACCTAACGCTATATTGAATAGCAAAAGCATCCTGATTATTGCAAACCAGAGTCAACTTATCGATTAAACACAGTCTTGCGCATGAACATTCTGTGCAAGGGCATAAGCAAGGTGGGTTGGGGTTAACCCTCCCCCTTGAGTTTGATAAAATACAAAAATTTTATTACCTGCGCAAAGGAGATTAATTGTTTTCGCATACCTTTGCTTGTTACTTTGTCGACTTAATGCAAATACAACGGAATCAATTTGCATGCAAATTTCAAGGAACATTGTAAATGGGCCAAAAACTAATAATTAGGTTTTGGTAGGAATCTAGGTTATCTTCTGCATCCAGGAACCGTATCATCACTTTTTGCAGACCTTTCGTCCACTACGCATGTCTAAGATTGTGTTCCGCGACAGGTCACTTCATCCAAAACAATTGTCTTTATTTTGTCTGCTAAGGCTGATCAGCGCATGCGCTGACCGCACTGGCTACATTACCAGTTTCTGCAGCATGGCAGAACTGTTGCATGAGCTCAAAAACAGCAGTGGTTAACATAGAAGCATTCAGGCGTTTGATAATGTCTCAACATGGAAAAAGGAAAACTACTGTAAAAGTTTGCCGGACGTCTACATACACAGAAAAAAAAACGATAGTTTTCTTGAGTACTTTACGCGCATTCTCAATTCTTGTGTAGTTTAGCAAGATTCGATCTTGCAAACCGGAGTATGCGCACGCCCCTAAGCGTACGGCATGGGGATGCAGGGGATGCGGACGCATCCCCAACCCTGAAAAATTGGCCATTATTCGAGCAAAAATTTAACATTTGGGCAAAGTACGCAGCTACATTCACGTATAAATTAGGAACATTTGGGTACGGTCCAACAGCTTCAATTAAATCTGAGCAAATGCGAAAAGCTTCATTCAAATTTGGGTGAAAATAAAAACATTTAGATAAATTGGAAACATTTGGGTGAAATCCATCAGCCAAATCAAATTTTGGCAATTTGCAACAGCTTCATTCAATTGTGGACAACTTCAAACAGTCTTGTTCAAAGCTGGGCTATATGGAATAGCTCCATTGAAATTTTAGTACATTTAGAAATGTCTAGGTGAACTATAAGAGCTTTATTCAACTTTGGATAAAATTCCAACCATTTGGGTAAATTTTAACAATCTCAATGAAATTTGAGCAAATTGGGACAACTTCATTCAAATTGGGTGAAGTTAGAAATGTTTCCATAAATTGGAAAAATTTGGGTAAATTCCAACAGACTAAATCAACTCTGGCCAAATGGCAATAGCTCCATTCAAATTTGGGCCAAGTGGAACTTCGTAGCTCAGCTGTGGTTTCATACTGTTTAGGCTTTCATATTTCCCGTGTTTCATGCAATGAATTTCTTACGTTACATCGTGCTAAATTTTCATGTTTCAATTTAATGCTGTGAAGTGAAGTTTTCATGAACAGCAGCAACTACTATTTATTGCACTGTATAATTCACTAATGCAGTCCAGTGAAGCACCGCTATTTTTTTAGTATTCTTGTTGAGGTCATAAGTCATTTGTCATTGGAAATGTGCATTTGTACACATTCCGTGGTAGTTGATCATATAGGCTGCAGTATTTGCCTGTATCAGTCTCATATTGCTTTTTTTCTTAGCATGCTGTGTTCACTGCACATTTAACTGTCTAAACTGGAGTGGATTTTTGGTTTTCATAGTGTGACTTTAGAAGCTGTAAGCGTTTGTAAGTTGTAGTATTTTAAGTATAGCACATGGCAGTGAAGATTGCCTAATGTGGAATGCTAAGCTATATGCTATGTATTAAATTGCCTCTTTTCCTTCTCTCTACTTGAGACTTGACCTATTTGCAGCAATGTAATATTCTAGATCAGCGGTTCCCAACCTTTCTCTTACCATGTACCCCTTCAGAATTCCGAAAGATGAGCATGTACCCCTTCAGCATTACAACAGATGCACATGTACCCCTAAAAGTTCCTATGACAATACATTTTATTATGATTATTCATAGATATATTTAACAATAAGCATATGATTTTTTAAAAGAATATTCACTGACATGCGTAAATATTTTGAAATAAAATATATGCAAATATACTTTGCTCATCTATTGATATCCTTAAATGTACCCCTTCGGATAGGCAAGCGTACCCCTGGAGGTACATGTACCCCAGGTTGGGAACCCCTGTTCTAGATCGTAACCTGATATTTTACACCTTTTCCAGATTGATTGCGATTGTGGCTAATACAACTGCACACATCTATGCTAGAGAAGAAAATATCTTAGCTATTAGGATGATCGTGTTGGAAGAATAAGTTTAGAACGTATATAAAAATCTGAAAATGAAGATGCTGAACAAACACTTTCCACACGTGGTGGCATGAACAGAAATTTTTTGGGTGATTTTATTGTAATTTGCTAACATTTTTCAGCACAATAACTATTACCATTGTTCACATGTGACTATGCAGAATATTGATTGCTAGTTGGGGGCGTACGACCTTGAACCCAGTAATTGGTAGACTTTGAGCCCCAGTAATTGGTAATTAGACATGCAGACACCTTGATTTGTTTACAATGGTACGTTTTAGTCTTGCCATTAAAACTTGCTGTTTATACGTTATTTGGGAAAAACAAGATCAAATTTGGGCAAAAATTTTTTGCATCCCCAAAAATATGCACTCCCGTACACCTATACGCATACCTATGCTCGATCACTCGCATTCAACGAGACAATTAGCGCAGCCTGATTTTGCAGTTGTAAATTGCTCTGACGTAGTGATGAGTGTGACTCTCCAGTTTTAACACGCAGCCTGATATTTTGCAGTTTTGAACTGCTCTGTCGTAGCGGTAAGTGTATTTTCCTCCGATATCGTTGATGTTTATATAAGTGTAATGACACATGAAATAAGTAGAGTGCGTGTAGAAAATATGCATATTGTGTCAACAAACTTCGCCAAAACGATCCTTTTGGAAACATGAATATGACGTCCAATTGTGACGTCACAAACAGCACAACACACACGAAATAGAAACGACCACCACATGCCACTGAATAAACAAACCCAATGAAAATTTTCTGCATACGCTACTGATTCTGTGTAATAACAATACGAAACATACGGTCGAGCGAAACAACTGCGCACACAGCGCAAAGACTGCAGTGGAGTCACCTCTCTTATAGGCTTGACTGTTAGGAGAAAATGAACGAGGGAAAAACCGGCAATCGATTCAATGTGCTGTCTCTCTCTCTCTTGAGAGCACATCAAGCAGCCAAGAAAGGAACGTATTGTTGCTCTGACATTTTTGAAGCAAGGAGTGTTACCCACGCCGTCGCCACTGCACGCGGTGATGACTGGAAACACGTTATCGTTTCACGAAAGGGCAATAAAACAGTAAACAACCCTTCGTGTACAAAAACAGTCAACTGAACTGACCATCACACTCTTGGCTGTACTCGTACTGGCGTTTTGATAACTGCGTTTAATTTTCCCCAACAAAGGTGCGTTTACGAAAATGCCGCAAAACCACGAGCAATGGGTGGACAAATTCCAGGCCTATTTTGCGCGTGCCGCAAAATAGTACCAACTGCCGTTTCAGATCGTTTTCTCTGCTATATCCCGACGCTGACTTCCGCAATTTTGCAAAATGATTTGGGCACCCCCAGCTACCCGGCATCCCTCGCTCCGCATCATGTAAACCTGAAATATCCTTGCTACTTCAGTCACTACAAAAGATCAGTCACCATTTCGCGTGATTCCGCATGGCTGAAGCGGATGTAGTTAACCTAGCAGCTGCTATTCCACGGAAATCGCTTTGATATAGCCGAGACCTGGCCTGTATATAAACGTGATGACACTCCCCGGTTTTACGTTTATTTCAATATAACCACTTTTATAAGCTATAAAGAAGCTGCAGCTGTCTTCTCAGAACAACTGGTGGTATAGCGCAATCAAAGTGTAAGCAGCACACAACTTTGTGAATCGGCTATGAACAAGGAGGAAGTTGGGCAAAATGAATTGAAAACACATTTGAATACAGTAACACATCCGATGTCCTGGTTAATCGAAACCAACGCTTTTCACCCTATAGATGTCACAGTGACGAATTCTCCGGCAAATGCCTTCGAAGCACAACGACACCTTGAAGGCAATTTTCAACATTCCACTGAACACAGCGCCAGGACTCCCCAATCAAGAAAGCTTACAGGCCAAAGAAGAAATTTGTATGCTCTGTTGCCTCAAGCAAGCCAATTAGGTAAATCTATGGCAAAATCAGAAACAGCTAGCCTGTAACATCACGTAAAAATTACTAAGTAGTCAAAGTAGGGCTGACTGAAGCTAGAGCAACTATCACATTCAAATTAACGAGGAAGGCACCTCACACTATGCGAAGTGTCCTAGATGAGAGCTAAAAATCTATCACATTTAAGGTTGTGTACCCTTGGAATCTGTCTTGCAATCCGTTTGTTGCAAATTTTCCTGTCTAGTAGGCTGTTAGTGAGGTACTCGTCTAAAAAGTAAAACGGTGACGTCTATTTTTCCACCATTATCGTTTGTTGGGTGATGCCATGACTTGTTTGCAATTTTGTTTTGTTTTAGGTGCCTGTCTGTCTAAAGAACCTACTACGCGCAATAGACCGGTTGTGAGAGGACGAAAGCCGATACAAACGGCTAGTTATGTATGTCATGCCGTATGAAGAGATAACTCCTCTCAAATAACTAAATCAGATTTCGTACAGTAAAGTATAACGACAAACGAGACGCACAGGTCAGCTCACAACGCTGTCTCGCGCTGAAGATCCAGCTTGCGTTTCGCTAAGTAATGAACACCTGTCTACGGAGCAAGAGGCTTTAGCTGTCTTAGCAAAACGTGCAGATCGTTTCATCTACTACGGAACAAACTCGTATAGGCTTCAGCGCAGGTGTGCTCTGTGAGTTACAGCCTCAGCAGAAACACATCGCTTCTGTTCGCAGTAGAAACTGAGCACACTGCAGCAGCCGTGCAGTCATGCCAGAGGCCAAAGATCGCAGACTCAGTCGCTCGCAGGGAAAACGAGCTCCAAAACACGTGGTGATCGATTTGGCTGCCGGCACGGGAAGTCCCCTGTCTGTGGCTTCTCGTACGTATGACGTCTTCACGGCAATTCCCTGCAGCATCAACGCAACGCCAGCCGCAAGGTAGCGCTTTTCGGGGTTTGCGATAGGCGCGTTATACAAAGAGCAAAATCTTTGGTCGTTACAGGAAACTGAACGATTTCTCAAAGCTCTGAAATACGGAAATGGATGATAGAAGAAAGCAATACAAGTTTCCCAAATTTGTCTGCTGGCCACAATCAGTACCTTGCGATACCTTCGTGAAGTAAATCGGACCTGATGACGCCACCACACGATCTTGTACAAAACTCATAACGCTTACAGAATTTTTCCTACAAGAAACCTCACAGCACTCGTGGCCGAACTGGATGGCATCGTTGTTGGAAACCGTTAACAGGGGTGCAATTACTGCCACCAATGAAGTTTTTCAAGTCGAGTTTTGAATGTTTCAACTGAAGAATCAGCCCAAAAATTCTAGTCATTTTGTTGCCGCATTTACGATAACAGTACGGTGAAAACTTAACTGTTTTTGCTTCCTATTCAGCTGCGTATATTGGGAAGCGAACGAAAATCAACTTGAAAAAGGACAACTCTCATTATCGTTATTTTTCACTCCGGTAAGAATATTTGTACGTCAAGTAAGCTCTGCTCACAGTTCGTCAATCGGTTCAGCAAATCATGCAGCAAGTGGAAAAATGCCTAAAGAAAAAACGTCTGGAACGTAACTGAGAAGAATTTTGTTTGCTTGTCATCCTTTTGAACAAGCGGGATACATCAATCAGAAAGCATCCCTTTTCCTCAAACATTTTCAACTTGTGCGCACACGAACAGCAGTGCCCCACTGCAAAGGAGGTAGGTTAAAGCCATCACCACGCGGATGTTTGCTATTTAAACTTCCAAACGCGTTCCCCAATCGATTCTAATCAGTTTTAATCATTTATTGCAGTCTGTGAGTCTGCGTGAGTCAGATGAATAACCTGTGCACCAGATGCCTTGTGGAGCTTGTCTCTGATCTGCGATTTGTACTGCTCAAGAAACCAGTGCCAGCGTGCGTTAGGCTCGTACAGGCAGATAGGCAGCGGTGCTTTGCAGATCGCTCGCTACGAACGGGCTGGCAAAAAGTTTCTTGCAAGCAAAGAGTTTAACAAAACCAGCTGCGGAAGTGTCAAATTTAACCACCAGATATAAAGAAGTCTGTTTTCCTGAAAGCTGTCGTAGCGGAGCGTCCAGAATTTTTCAACATAAATCCCTGTTATTAACATTTATCAAGGGAAGGGAATATTGCCGCAGGAATGAATCACACACTTTGATGTTTGCTGGGTATATATTTCGCCTACTTAGCCTTAAAACCAACTATTATTAGGCTTCAAAACAAACCTGTCTGCACAATTTGCACTGCAACGTTCAGTCTAAGGTCGGACAGCCTAACACTTGTTTCAGGCCACTTTCGTGGGTCACTTTCTTGGACATTTTGGGCCCTGGAGCGTAGACAGTTGCTTTCCATGCTACCGCAAACTTTTACGACCTATCGTATGTTGTTGAAAGAATGACTACAAACAAACGTTTTCTGCCCACAATTCAACCCTACGACAAGTATTTTATATGATAATTTTCCTGCTACAGCAGCGATCCCCAAAGTGGGTTTCGCGGAACCTTAGGGTTCCATAGACAAATCTAAAGGGTTGCACGAGCTATACGAAGACCAAGTATCGCGCCAGATTGGACACTACATCAGATATTTGAATTCAACTATCAGCTACTAAGCGGAACTTTTCAGAATTGTTGCAGTCCAGAAAACAAATACATTGCTCTCACTAAGACGTGCTTGTTGTTGAATTGTTTGCGCTTAATGGTTACGTTTAGTTTGCATAATTTCGTTTACAGTGAGAAACCTTGAGCATGGCAATTTGGGTGAAAAAAGCGTATATGTTTACTTGGCAGTTCTGGCTGGGGTTCCTTACTTCCTTGTCCGCTTAAAGTAACCTTGCAGCGATCCACGGACAAACACGTTTGGGAACCACTGTGCCACAGGAATAGTGCAGGCCATTTCCATTGGTTCTCATCGTTTGAGGTTTTTCGACATATGACGGTCATCGGTTTGGGTTTTGCGGGCAATCGTTCGTTCAAATTAGGCTTACCGTAGTTCAAAGTTTTTTTGTTTTTTTTTTAAGAAAACACAAATAAATTCATTTGCCAAGAAACACTGCGATACATTACGTTCCGTTACGGCTGGTATTCGTGCGCGTTAGAACTAAGATAGTTGTGACGTTACAATGGTTTTCGTGCGCATTATAACTAAAGTGTGACGTCACAATGGTATTCGTGCGCATTATAACTAAGGCAGTTGATAAACACAGTTATTGCCGTTTATCGTAGGGGTGGATCCAGCTAGTGAGGTCAGGGGGTCCATCGCCCCAATCGCCCTCTTCTGGATCCTCCCAGACCCGTTGCCAGAAAGTCGTCAGTAGGGGGCTTTCTGTTCGTGCACGGGGGGCTTGACATTCAAATTTGACAAAAATTGTACTACTTTATAGTGTTTCATATTTCAATTTGGGGGGACTTGGAGCTTTGTTTGGGGGGGCTTAGCCCACCAAAGTCTCCCCGTGGCGACGGGACTGGATCCAGCCCTGGTTCATCGGCTAAGGATCTGTTTTCAACATGGCTTGTTTTCCCACCTTTGTGTCAGCGACAGTTTAGTATGTACATATATATTATTGATTCTGTGCTTTCGTACATCAGTCGACTCGTAAGTAGGCTGTTGACGAGTGGCCCAGAAAAATGGGTATTTCAGCAGCGGCACAATTACACACGTCCCGCTCGACAGTAACGCGATCTTCATCGCAAGATGACAAAAGAGCCACGCGATGGAGCGATAAACGTTGGGCGACAGTGCAAATACACGGGTATGCTAAACACCAGGTTCAGAAATTACTAAGTGGACGCAGGCCTCTGTTTGCAGTTACTTACGCTTGCTAAACATCGCGTGACTTCAAGGTCATATGCGAAGCTCATGGCTCAATTGATCAAGTGCAGCTGCGTCCAACAGAGATTCCTTACAGACGCAAAAATCACGTCTCTACCTTAACGGGGGCCGCACACTGAATGACGTGCTTTGACATTATCAAACTAAGATTTAGTTTAAGCTACTGTTCTGAAAGCGTTCAAACATACGTGTAGGAGCAGGCCGTTTTCTGGGGCTGTAAAGGCTATTTTGCCCATTCTTTCCCCAATTTGCCAGATAAACGTCAATGCCGCAAACAGTATCCATAAACTTTTCTGTTCTGTTGGTACATTATATTTTCCTCTACCATGTTGCCATAGACTTGAAAACAGAAATTTTGGCACTAGGAATTTGTTTCTTAATAACCAACTGAAAAAGTACGCTGGGCTGTAAAGAACACTGTTAGAAGCCAGCTGGCTCAGTACTCTGAGCATTTGCCTCACAATTCTGAGGTTTGACGTTCCATTCACAATTCAGCTGTTGCTGTCAACAAGGAACCTCACACCTAGTTCAGGTAGGCCTCACGCTGCTTCCTTCCCTGAAGACATACGTGGTATGCAGGCTATCATATTATTTATATTATTATGACTGTGCCGTGAGTCTCACAACATTGCCTGTTGAAATGCACATAAGCTATATGCAACATAATGGCAAAATGTGTTCATTCAAAAACTGCAATTAAAAATAAACAACAAAAGCTTTCCTATACTTGCCTGGCATGCTAATGTGAAGTTGGTGCCCTACAACCTACTCTGTTCGTACAGTGTACACGTAACAAAGCACATAAATGAAATGCATATTTTGGCCAACTTTGAAATGATTCAGTTACTCACCAACTCTCACAAACTAAGACACGAAGGTATTAGAAAGAGCTTGTTGATTTTATGCAGATTTCATGTTTTTTCTATGACGTAATAAACTTGCATTTATACTACATTGTTGAAAATGTGGAAAATTCTGTGTCCCAATTGTTTAAGATTTTGCCCAAACTTTCGACAAACCAAAATGTTTGGGGGTGTGCTTGCACCCCTGCACCCTCAGCTTCTACGCCAATGCGTTCGAGCCCAAACTGCAATGGTAAAGACTGTTTGGCACTTTTAACTACTCCCTACGCTGTTTTTTCGGTCATAGACCGAAACATTTTTGAAATGACCGAAAAAAATAAAGTCATTTTGGTCAGAATATCTGAAAATATAGGTTAATGAACACTGCTACGGCGACTTTTGATACAACTGTGAGACAAATGACTGAAATATTTCAGTGACCAAAACGTATCAGCAAAAAATGACCGAAATGTGTCAGCGAAGAAGTACCCAGTCCGTAAGTGCGATGTCATAGGCAAGTTCAGTGCCAACGGACCAACAAGGTTTGAAATCAGAAAATCAAAACTACGTTTTGCACCAAGGTGTCAGTGGACACGTGGAAATCACCAGCTACGCTTGCACAGACGTGATTAAGTGGGATTGAGAACCACTGCATCGAAAATGTCAAATTTAAGATAATCAAAATAAGGACAAGTTGTCCGTTGCTGCTTATAATACAGCGAAAACCTAAACTGGGCCGCACAAAAACTTGACCGAACCGCGGGTTGGACATACAGTAGCTGCGTTAGCATATTCTCTTGCAGTCAAGACTTCAAGCTTAAGATTTATGGTTCGTTCGTCGGTTCGTGATCAAATGCTTCCGCTCCAAAGCGGTCACAAAGCCCTAGTCAGCCATGTCCTAATCCGAGCAATTTCTTTTTCAGCCCCGTAACCTCAAATATTTTTACTGAAAAAAGCAACCTGAGTAAACCACAAGCTCCATCCAAGCTATGAAGCGTTCTCGTAGAAGACAATGTGAGACTCCTTGTACAGTAGATGTTGAATTGTGGACACGTGCAGTTAGAATATCTCAAGTTACGAAAAGCAGTGCGTGGCAGGCTGATTCCTCTGGCTCAACAGCCGAACCTGGAATTATATTCTCCTTGTACAGTGGATTCACAACGACATCAACTTCAAACTCGCAATTCAAACTTGCGCTTGTACAACTCACGTGCCAATATGTGATGCGAAACCACCTGAAAAAATCGATTATATTTTTCAAACAACGATCGGTTTTGCGAGACTTTCAAAAAAAGTCAGAGAATATTTTATGACTTAATCGCTCGCAAAACCGTCATCACTGTCCTGACCGCTGAAGTGGCAGTTTTTACTCTGAAATAAAACGCACGCCTGTCTATTGATGCCCGCGAGTGCAAGATTCGCTTTTACGACTGTGATACAAAATCGTAACTGCCTGATCATAACTTCGCATTCTCATTGCTTCACTGTCAAACCACCATCTTTACTTTGAACGAGCGACAACAGAGACCCTCAGTTCCGCAGATGCACTGGAAATATCGTCACATGCGCAAAATGTCTGGCGTTCCTACGGACACAAACCTTCTGCTTAGCGCTGATGTTGCTGATACTCAAAATATTATTTTTCGATGTTGCTGACGATGAAAGGGATGATTTCAATGTACCAGTTTTAAGCAACGAATTCAAACTTCCTACAGTTTTCGGTATTCAGCAAGTGATTCTTGGCGTAAAAAAGCATTGCTTAAGATCGGTATTTACATCCGGATTATAATCTGGTAATTTGTCGCAAACTTGCAATAGAAACAAAGCAATTGCACTGTGCGACTTCCAATTTGGCGATGGTTAATTTTCAATGCCTTTTACCCGGACTTGTCTTTTACGTTAAAACAAATAATTTATCCATAGCGGACTTTACTGTCTCGTTGATGTGATAACGTTGTAACGTGTGTGAAAGGGTGTGAAAAACTTAGTGCAGTTAAATTAATGCCATTCGGATCAAGTCAATCCATGTTCTGAATTCAAGCAGAAACTTGCATAATTACACTCAACATTGTTGACTCAAGCCACGCGTTCAATGCTGCAAGCACAAATTCAACTTTCCAGTCCTTTCGAATTCATTTCGCAGCGATTACGTAAAAACCACGTAATATTGAGCTTGGATTCCTTTTAGAGGAGCTTTCTCAATTGATTTATTTTTGGTGCACGGGGTCTCTGCAATAAAAGCAAAAAATAACGATGTTTTCTTTTCTGTTGGACGTTTGGTCCCTATGTTTACAAGTGTCCCGCTAAATTATTCACCCAGTGCAATAAACAAATGTACGTTACTTAAGTTGACATTTTCTTTTATTAACAAGCAGTGGCCTTATCTGTGCACTAACTTCTTGGTACGCTTGACTGTTCAGCACACGTCACACAAGGTAACGACGGGGTTGACGCATTGCGGCCAATACTGTGTGTACTCAACCGTAACTTCAATCGACCAATGGCAATTAATTTTCTGCATTTTCAGCAACTTTTGTCCCAGCGACTTCGAATTCTTTGCAGGCAGACCATTACAGGAAGAATTAATCCGGCCTATCGGTTGGCTTTTTGACAGCACAACAACAACAACAACAAAGATCACACGGGCGGCTCAATCAAACGGTGACTGTAAGGCTGGGATAAGGGACATAATCTCAGGAACCGTAACAATCAGGGCCTGTGAGAGGGGGGTCCAGCAGGAACATTGTTCCGGGGCCCGTGACTGAAGGAACATTTGAGTGTTTGTTACTAACAAACTCGGAATAGTATAGCGAAATTAATTCCGGTGATAAAACTGGTTTGGCTCAAAGGGTTTGTTAAGGTAGTGTGATGTATTTTAATGTGAATTGATGGCAGTGCATTTTCCTGATATGATGCATTTATAATTATTACTAGTACTTGTATTTGTTGAACTTCAAGGTTTGCCTGCTTTGCCGAATTTATGACATTCATTCTCGATTACTGTCCCAGTCTGTCCATTGAACTGAATTTTCCTTTACGTCTTACATTTTCAAACAAATCTTTGTTAAAAACTCTCTCCAACAAACCAAGATTTTCAAACTAAGACATACTTCAAGTGAAATTTTAATGGAAACATACCAGTTCACAATAAAATCTAATCCAACAACAGTAGCTCTCAAATGTTGCGCATATGTGTAAGATAACTGAAAAGTTAAAAATTAACAAGTGCAGGATGCAAATGCTTATAGTGCACTGCGGCGGTGTGCTCTGCATTTTGGTGATTGTTAAACTTGCGCCGCAAACAGATACAGGCTTTAATCGAATGTGAGTATAGGATTAGCGGACATACCCAGAAATCTGAAGATTTCGAAACCATACAGGAGAAACTAACCACTTATAGTATTTCGACAGAATGCTTTAAGGCAGTGGTCGCCGGCCTGTGGCCCGTGTGGCTATTCATAATGTCTCGCGGTCAAAAATAGAAGCAATAGTTGGTTGACAAAATATTTTGTTCTGTCCTTGCATTCTTGTTATCATAAGTAAGCTCATTCCAAGGATACAGTTACTCAATGAGGTCACGCTCTCATTTCAGTAGCAGCGTTTTATTCAACCTCGATCGACTCCATTCATTTTGAAACTGCGGTATTTTTTCTAATTTCTTCCTTGACAAGATTTTGCTATGAACATTTAAAAGTCATGTTTAAAAATGGCAATATTATCACATCACTTGAATACCGGTATGTTTTAACATAATGTTTCATATGATCAATAAACGAGCACTTCTTGTAGAAGTTTGATGCACATTAATTAGCCTCAACTTATATTTAATTCAAAAAAATTTTGCAAGTCTTAGGGCCCCAGATGGGTTTTGTTCCGCCTAAAAAGATTTCTCTTGGAGGCCCTGGCAACAATATATCACAGGATGATCGGAAACACAAAACACAACCAGTGTACCAAAGCGCGAAACTAACCTCATGCTGCCCTTGCTTCGTAAATTTAAGTCGCATCAATGAATTCAAATGTTTTGAACGCGTGAATGGATTTGAATTTGCACGAGATATGTAGACCGTATGCTGAGCAAACTTTGGACAATGAATGCGTGTCTCGTAATGCCTACTTTATGAATGAAGATTATGGAGTTCTAGAAAAATCGTTCTTTTTTTCTGAAACGGGTCTGTTTCATCACAAATGATCAGCATAACAACCCAACATTTTTGCTGTTGCATTGCTGATCACATTTACATTTTAGTTACTGTTAGAAAAGTTACTGCTTTCTTCTAGGCTTCAGATTGGGTAAAAATCAAATCGTTTCCACCAACAACACAGAAAAAATAGAAAACTACTTCGTAATCAAACCTTCTCGCCTCCAGAAACTAAATACAAGCAAACTCATCCACGCCTGGAGACAAACAATAGTTTTGAAAAAGGTACGGAAAAACAAAAACTGCTCTTGTGAGAAGTCTTTGCCATGGATGCTGAAATTACCGTCATTCATCCACACAGGAAGCTAAAATTCTATAAGGGAGTCCGTGTCATGTCGCTGTAATTTTCAGCGGAATGCAAGCTGAGCGACGATAGATGTGTTGACCCGATATTTGCGATCACAAAGTCTTTACTTGGAGTTAGCAGCCCGCCGTCTCCTATCACAACAAGTTTTCGAGCAACTTCAACCTGAATTGCAATCAGATGGAATGAACAAAACGTGCGTTCTTCCTTTACCGGTAAAGGCTCAGCTCACATGACCCACTGTAGCATCTGATTTTAAAGTTTGAAAGAAGGAATCGGCAAATTTAAGACGCAAATGTTCTGATTTCAGTGCGCTGACTCAGAATTGAAAAAAACACTCGAATTGCCAAACATTTGATTTTCATGTGCTCGAAAAAGCTGTCATCAGAAACGTGAACGAATCTTCTGAATGCCCAACCTGCTACGGCAGCATGCTGTTTCTGCCTGTTGATCGCACTTCGCGTTGACATGCCAAGAATCCCGAGAACAGCTGAACGCCCAGCTTCGCTAACCTTGGTCGTCAAATATTCATAGAAAAGAATACGTCAGTTCGGGAAAAGTCCACGAATACCTTGTGCCCACCAGCCGTGGCCAGGAGCACTAGTGCAAACTACTACTGCTGCCGTACACCAAGAAATCTACAGCATCCAACATCACCAGCAATCTACTATTTAGTGAGAGACGCAACCGGCGTTCGGCAACACAAACATTAAAGCGAAACTACCTCTTGTAACAGAAACGATATTATCAGCAGGTCATGGGCCCATGGCTAGTATCGTACTCGTAACTTGAAACGTTGAGGGAAATGCGATTGTAAACTGGGACGACGCGAAAAAATGTTAACAAATCAAGTTCTGGCAAAGTGAAACTTTACTAAAGCAAACCTTGTCAGCGTTGCATGCACCAGTTGTCTGTGAAAGACAGAACCAGATTTCTTTGAGGCCGGCTAAACTCAACCACCATGGCGATGCCAATCGTGTTTGATGTTGAATGAAAAAGATGTTACAAAAATATGTGCAACACAACAACCCGTTTGCTCCACAGTGAGAGCAAAATTGACAACACAAGCAGGTCAGGCTGACCCACGGGTTTCACAAATGCAACTCCAAAAATCCCAAGAACAGTAAGAACAGTACCAAAAAATCCCTATTTTACATAGAAAATCCCTAAATCTATTGTGATGCAGCATAAAATCAGATCGCCATTGATAAGTGTTAAAAATAGAACCAAACATGATTTGCAAAATGAACTGAAATGATTGATTTCACACATTTTCAAACTTTTCTGAAAATCCCATAGAAATCACTAAACAATCTCCGAAAAGGGTCAAAAGCTCCAACCTAGGGACAAAATCCCTTAAAGTGAGAGCACTGGACTGACCTTTATCTGTTGATCAATCTTTAAATATAAGCGAGTGTGACGAAACAATACGCCTACGCTCCCCGTTACGGTTGCTCAGTCACGTGTGTGAATATCTGCCCCTGTTTCCAACCAGAAACAGCGTCAAGGTGTTTCTTTCCTTATTTAGACAATACACGCAAGCCAGTAACCTGTGACTTTGCAGGCAAGAAAACCATTCAAGGCCGTTCTACCAATGAGGCATGCAACGACACTAAAACACGAAGAAGCATTGTTGCGATCTCTCTGTCGCCTGCATAATGCAAGTAGAGGACGGCAGAGAATGTAGTTTTTAAAAACTTTTTTAACGGTAGCACTTAGAAATAAATCAAAATATCGAAAGAATAATTCACGCGTTTTATTTCTACTCTGTCTTCCACGAAACGCACAATGTCGATGAGAAATAGGCAGGCCATTGACAGCTGGACATTGCCACGTGAACCAGTTTTACTGCGTCTAGTAGTTAAGATTTAACGAATTTTTATTTCGTTGGTCAGTCCGTTTACACTGCCAAGTACACTGGGCTCGTCACGACTTTACTGATGCGAGAACGCAACGCTGAGGGTAAATCTCCAAGCCACTAACGATTATTTTGAGTGAAAAAAAAGTAGGATGCGACCAAAGCGTATCACAACCACTTCATAAAAACGCCGGTCAACGACCATTCAAATCCACTCTGCAATGAAATCGCAAACCGAAAACCAACTTTCGGAATTTAAAATACGTTCTCGGTCGCGCGGTGGCGGTCCGCGCCAAGGTGTGCTGACAAACGATTCACCTGGCGGAGGAACGCTTCGTTGTAAAGTAACAGCACGAAAATCTTCTCAAATATGGTTCAGCATTGCTGCACACTCCACTTGTACCAACCAGTGTAGACATTTATACAGGGCCGCAAACAACTGATATTTTCGGGTGGACAAAATGAGTGTAACCTGTTGTTGTACCTAATAACTAAACACGCTTTTGAAAATTTTTGGGGAAAATTGCCCGGTTGTCCCCTTGGCTGCGGGCCTGCGTTTATATATGGATGAAATACTTGCCTACAAGCGTCGACTGAAGCTTCTGTTTTGTTAGTTTTAGTGACACGACGGCAGAGTTTGCAGCACAACAGAGCTGCAGTTAGTGACTTGTTCAGAATCGCGGAACAAAACGCACAAAACAATCGTTAAATCACTTGAAAGCAGCAATGTAAATATCAAAATTTGAGCGCAAACACATATAACAATATTGTCGCAACTCACTTTCGCAAAGAACTAAATAACAAAGAACCAGCACCTAATGAAACTAAGTACAAAAATGCTCAGCAAACCTATATCCGGATCGTGTTTACCTGAGAACAACGCGAAAGTGAAAGTTGTTTGTTTTTACTTTTACTGTCAAACTATTGTACGAAGTGATAACACGGGGTAGCTGGCGAAACGGGTTGTCAGCTGCTTACGACTTATGCTTTTAACTTTTCACACACCCCGTTGTAGGCATGTCTGCCAAATACAATCAAAAAGATTCAGGACAAATTCGTTTTGTCTTGTTCACAGTAGAACCCAAACTGCTTGCAGTATTATTTGTGTAACTTTAAGGGTCGATAAAACACAGAATGTTAAAACTGTTAACAAAGAATCGCCCCAGAGCACCTGAAGCCGCACATTCAGGCAATAGGAAAAATACCACGTGCATACTGTTCTGTCAAGAACAAATCAAAGATCAACGAGAAGACATGCTTTCAAGAAACTTTATCAGGACTACCACGAGCACAGGAACAGTTTGCACTTGGTTTTCAGGTGATTGATAACCAATCCAGCTTTTTTACGTTAAGAGAGAGGTCACCATCCTGGCCGGCCTAGCTGGAGAAACGCGCCTACAAGAGGTATCTTTAGCTGATAGGGAAAACCTCAGTATCGTTAACGAACTAGTTTGCAACAAGGCAATATTCCCTCGCACGCCCAGGATAGATTTCAAAAAGCGAACAGAAGCGGAATGGTATACGAGTTCTACACGATGCAAATACGTGACCTTCAAGGTATTTTTGCTGTCAAAATCAAGGGAGAGCGACATGGCAACTCGCATACACGCACAATAACGTAAGTCACAGAGCTAATACCAAGCAGCTACAGCAATGGAAATGTGTTTATGCACCCACAGACAATCGATGGGCGTTTTCAAAGTGAGGCATGTGTGTCGAACATGTTGGTTATAATTACAGCAGAGCTACCACCCGATTTTTATTTTGAAAACTCTTGAGATGTATCATTTATGAATTATATACAAATCGCACACATTCATACGGAAGGATTCTCCTCCGTGCGACTCTCTGCTCCAAACTCTCAAATGCACAGCCACTGTTAAATACGTTTGTGACTTTCTTATGAATTTTATGCTAAAAACTGATATGCTTAGTTGTGCGACCGAGAAAATGCCTAGAAGCTGTTTTGAAACCAACAGTGATGTTTTGTATCTATTTAGAAGCGTTACTATATTTTCCAACAAAAGCTTGCATTGTTTGCGTTTTGAACACTGAAGTTTGGTCCAAAGTCCCGAACCACGTTTTCTCGTTTGAAGAGAATCAGTTACTTTCGAAAGGAGTCAAGTTTTTTTTCAGTAACAGACCACTTTTTTTAAATGACCGAAAAAAAATAAAGTCAATGCGGTCCGAAAACATAGACTAGTGCAGGGTTGGGCAATCAGCGGCCTGCGAGCCACATTTGGCCCGCCGCAGCGTTTTAAGTGGCCCGCGAAAGCATTCAGAAAAATCTTTAAACTTGACATATAACTTGGAGGAATTGATGAAGACCTCAACAAGCAACGTCATTCCTAATCTCAAAAAAGCTTGTTCAAAATAGTGGAATGTTACATTTGTCTCATTGAATTGTTTCCGCTATGTAGAAATGTATTTAGACAAGAACAATTATGATAAAACCTTTTATGTGTATCGTTACTGCTTTTGTTTCATTTATTTATTTTGCGATCAAATTACAAGGTACGGCACTCCGCTAAACACGGCCTTCTCAAAGTGGCCCCCGAGTCAAATTAATAACCTACCCCTGGACTAGTGAATACTGTTGCGAGTTTTACTGTCATTATAGGAAAAAATGACCGAAATGCCTCAGCGAAAAAAAAACAGAAAGGAGTATTCGTGGTGTAACGCTGAAGCTGGATGTTTGTCGAATTGACAGTACTGTAGAGGAAACAGCATTTCAAAAACATTTGGACAAAATCACTTTCAATGTCAAGTACATTAAAATGTCTTCATACAGGGTGACCCAAAAAGATGCGTACCCATATTTTGTTCGATAAAAAACCCATTTTTTAACGAATGTCTTTTCTGTTGCAGGACGTGATAGGTGAATCTATGGATGATCGTTTGCAGCTA
>Ga0210059_1000246_pt1 | contig 60107 bp, 31 predicted proteins | sample Ectturendosymbi2_FD_188042 | JGI IMG/M metagenome (GOLD analysis project Ga0210059, IMG submission 188042) | Ecteinascidia turbinata endosymbiont from Florida, USA - Sample 2 (SPAdes) (version 2) | ecosystem: Host-associated > Tunicates > Ascidians > Unclassified | place: Key West, Florida... | reverse complement strand
TTGTCGTACCGAACTCTAAACTTAGCGGGGAGGATTGTGGTGAATGTATGATTACCTTGTCCTTGCCACGTAGTGGCACCTGCAATCTTGCAATCCTTATTTGTGCCCCTGTGTTTGCCCCGCGGCTGTTACGTTGTGCTTGCGGTCTCGTAATGCAATACTGCAAAGTGTTCTTTTAGTGCAGTTTGCCCGCTCTGGGAATCATTTTGATTAGTTAGTGAATTAAAGCCTGGCTTTCTGCAAATAGTGTTTGGTAGAATTCGCAGGCAAGTGCACGACAAAGGGTTACTCTCTCTCCTCCTTATGATATAATAGAACTACGTATTAACTCTTGATTTGTGTAATAAAGCGTGTGTATGTTAAAGTATATTACAAACCCCTGTTGTGATAAGTTATCGCAGTGCTTAAAGTTATACTAATAAAACCATGAGTGAATACAATCTTGTAGTGATAAACTAAGCGTGTCGAGCTAGACCGGCGGGTCCAGGTTTCTTAATTGTTAACTTGGGCGTGCCATGGACATTCCTATGGACCAGTGCTCTTGCGGAATTGTCCTAAATGTGCAATGGTTCGTTTCGTTTAGAAGTAGACTGTCACAGATGCTACATTTTAAGGATCAACTTCCCCAACTTGCATAGTGGAAGACCTAAGGTTTTTCTTTCACTGACGGGTCAGCATGGCACAATATATTGACACATAATCGCGGTTTAATGTAGTATTTGCATATCGTGATCATGGCAGTGGGCCTGTACTGTGACCTTGAGTCTTTTCCAGGTACCAGTAAACTGATTCAAGTTTTTTAGAGTTTTTCAGATTTAAATCCAAACCAAACACTTTATCACAAAAAATAATACAAATACGAAAACCGAATCTTGTTTAAATCCAAATTCCTGCCATTGTTATTAGCCTAAACCCATGTGACGACGTGATTACGTCACATATAACCAGGAGTGTAGTGCTGAAAAAAGAGGTGTGGGAACAGCATTCCCAGGCGCATAGCCAGGGGGGCAATTTTCCCCCCAATTCCGAAAAGTTGCATCAAAAATTATGGTTAATCAAGCGTTTGATTTGTAAGCCAAATAAATACTTCTGTGAAAATCAACGAACTGCTTAAAGGAACCCATCTCTTTAGTCGAACCTGTTCAAAGCAATATCATTTACCACTTCTCCATGATTAATCATATGTTGTGCATGATGTAATTGCCAGAGAATTCATATCATAGTTGAGCTTTATTTGAGGTTTAGTCTCTGTGTGGAAGTTGTTAATAATGAAGTACAAATTTGTATTTAGCCGTTTGAAAGTAATAACCACAAGGAAAAACAAGAAGTAACACTTTTCGCGGCTGTTTCTGGCGCAGCAGCTTGCCGTATCCCACCTAATGGTGATGCACGCTTCATTTCAAGACCACCACAAAAATTCCTCTCTGGGAACTACGGCGTGCTACAAATACAACTTATCCGTCATCAGCCGTATATATACACCCTAAATGAAAACCGTAAATTTTTGTTTTCGTAGAGTTTTATAACTAAATGCGTGAATATGGCTGCAACATACATTTTATACGCCTCGAAGGTCAGACTTTGACTTTTGAAACTGGATTGCTGCTGGTCCAAGAAGCAATTTAGTTTCAAAAGTCTTTTTCATTACGCCGTAGGTATTGTTTGGCAACTATAGCGTTCATTCTAGATATTTATTTGCAGAGGTGGGCAGTAGCGAGCTACTAAAATAGCGAGCTACTGTAGCGAGCTAATTTTCCAGGAGTGATAGCAGTAGTGCCGCTTTTTTTTGAAAAAAATAACGCATGCAGTAGCAAGCTATGGCACTTCACTGCTAACGCTATTCCCTACTTTGGCGTGAGTGGTGGCCAAAGGAAAAAGTTCGCTTGAGCTTCTCTGTCCTCACACCTTGATAGAAACTGCTATTCTCACTGTTTAGCGTTGACTTTGGATGATTTTTTTGCAATAATCTAGCAGCATTAGGAAAGATTTAGTTCAGGTTGCTTTTGACCTCAACGATCGGTCCCATTTTAGTTCGGAAAATCAACATCATCAACAATCTTGAAGCAGTTCGGGCTTGGAAATATAGGCTACTGCTGCTAGTAAAGCTGCGTAAAAGTGAGTTGAATGCTTGGAATATATGCTGCACTGGATTCAGTCAGTACTTCACTGCATGTGTAGCTCCAGTTTTTTGCTTTTACGTATATATCAATATGAGATTTTTTTAGTGTGGTTCGACCTCAGCGTATTTGGCTGTGTGCATAGTAGATAGCAACAGACAGTTCGTGCGCCATTTCTGACAGGACAGTTCGTGCAACATTTCTGACAGGACAGTTCGTGCGCTATTTCTGGCAGGACAGTTCGTGCGCCATTTCCGACAAGACAGTTCACGCACCACTGTCTCTAGGGTATTTATTCAATTGTTCATTTCAGTGCAAAATTCCCTGCTTTCAATCATAATTTGTTCCCCAGAAAGCCATGGGCAAAAGTTTCTATTTTGTTGTCGCAAATTTTTCGTTTGTCATCGTCAGCAGAAAGGGCTATTTTGTTGGCAGTTCCCGCACCACTGTCTGCCCTCAGGAATAGTTCGTTTGTCGTCATCGGCAGAAAGGGCGATCCCGTCACGTTTGAGTGATTTTCTTAAGCTTTTCGTCACCTCAAATCGTTGTTTTGTTGTCAAAAGACTGGCTGAGCGCTGTGTTTTCTTAAGCTTTGCGTCATCTCATAAATTCCTCTTTCGTATTCCAAGTTCCTCTTTAGTATAACTTGCCATGCAATCACTTCTGAGCGTCATTCACAGAGTGTGCTTGAAAAAGATGGTAGCTTCAGGCAATGAGACGTCTAATTTGAGTTATTTAATTTATTTGTTTATGAGTAGACATAAAGTCCATATTATGAACACACTCTGCAGAACGCAGGTTGATAAAAACAGACAAAACCGAACGTAGTAAAAGGCATTGAAGCTGGTGGAATCACAGAGTTACAGACACTTTTTGCAACTGCACTGAAGATAAATTAAGCAGGGATTTTGATAGAACGTCTGACTCAAGCAGAATGCTTCAAACTTCACCAGTTTGGCAACGCGCAAACTGAACAAAATTTACCAAAAAAGCTGCGTTTCGTCTGATGAAAGTTCATTAGGTTAGGATTATGGTGGTAATCACAAAAAAGCTTGTTCACAACGGTTGAGATGCTGTTGAGATATATTTTGTGCTTAGCCACTAGCTCTCGAGTTTGCTTATGTTAAATTTTCGCTGAAATCAATTAGCTAGACAAAATGTTGAAAAAAAAGGTAAGTAACAATTTTTGTCAAAGAAAACTGTATGGAAGTGTTTAGTGTTTTTAATAATGTGAACTGTAAGACCTTGAATGGATCATGTACGTCAGGGTCACTAACCTTTGTGAAACTGAGAGCTACTGGTAATGTCCGTCCAAACAAACAGGATAAGTTTCAACATGTTGGAAGGTTAGTTGGCCTCATTGCAATTTTTTCGTTGATTAAGCAACTGTTGATGAGCGGTTGATATTGTTGATATTGTTGACTTTAATTGATTCCGCAATAGGGTATTGTGAGGAAAAATGGTTGAAAAAACAACAGAAACTGCAAGTTGATCTTGCTTCAACGTTTAAAATTATGTTTTTAGCTCAGTGTAAAATATTTGGTAGTAAAAAGGTTAAGCAGCTGGGTCTCTCTTTTACAAAAATTTTGGAAAGATGCTATAATATTCAACACATGTTGTGGAATGAAAAATTGCTAATGAGTAAGAAATTATCTGCTGTAAATTACACAATTTGATTGATTTGTGTGTAGGAATTTGTTGTTGTGTGGTTACTTTGCTTAGAGATGTTTCTGTAGGCAAATTTGAGGTGTAATTTCAAATTGCATTGTCAGGTGTTTGAAATTTGCTACCCCCAGTAGATAAAAACGTGAGTTCAGAGGCCTCACACCTCAGGTGGTGCCATATAACATTTTTTTCTTAACAAGGGAAAAAAGGTTTGGGGTGGGCGCTAGCAAGTAGGGCAAAGTCCAGATCTTTTGAAAAAGACCTGAACTCTATTCAATCACGTTTCTGTTGTTTGTTGTATAACTTAGTCAGCATGCTCTAATGTATTTGTGTAAACAAAATGCTCAATTGCTTCAGATGTGCTTGCTTCACTCGCTCTATTGCTGTCTGTGCATGTTTGTACCGTATTGAGTAGCATGACCTTGCTTTGTCCAATAATGTTCAGTTCACCACCCTGGATGTTTTTGAAAAGAAGAAACATTCAAGGTGTGATGTTCATTTGTGACAAAAGCACTTTCGTCAAAATATGTTTATAGTCTTAAACATAATCTGCTTTTAAGCATTATCACCTACCCCAAAATTATCAACCACAAATTCAGCATCATTCAATTTTGCTAATTTTTGTAGGAGACTTTGAAATGATTCATCAGAAATTTCTAAATTTTTGCTAAAGTGTTTCGGTTTCAAAGTGTAAATTATTTTTACCTTTTTTGTCTTTGAGCTTTGTAGTATTTTTCTGATCATAACTTTTGCTTGCTTAGAGTTAAAAATTGCCGTAACAACTACATTTTTGGGAGCACCATACATTTCTTGAATTGTTTTAATATCAGATTCAGAAAGTATCTTGTTACTGAGTCTTGTTTTATAAATAGGTTGCATTACACTGTCTTTGTCTTCAGTGTTGTGATAAAGTCCCAAGGCATGGCCAAGTTCATGGACTGCCACGGAAAATAAATTGTATTTCTCATCTCCTGGAACTGTTTTTTGGTCTGTCCAGTTTTCTGAATCAAAATGTATATCTCCACTTATTGCGGACTTACCAGGGTAAAAAGCATGTGCTAAAGTGTCCCCTTTTTGCTCGTTAAGTTTGTATGGACAATTTAGCTCATCACGAGTATTTAAGAATGTAATTTTTATGTCACATTCTTCACTCTCAACTCTTGTGAATTTCAATCCACATACACTCTGCAACGTTTCAAAAGCAGCATCAATCTGCTCTAGCGTTTTTTCTTTTCCCAAGATCTCACAAAAGTTTGTTAGTGTGTATTTAAGTTTTTGAGTTTGCTATGGATGAGAATAAGTTTTCTTTTATCCAAGTTATCCGGCATTCCACAGTAAGTCATTTTAACTCTAAAAACTTTTTTTGCTTACTCCGTTCTACTCTTGTAGTTTTCTAAGTTGAAGTTCTAAATCAGTAATTCTTTGAAGAAAAGTTTGTTCAATTCTATCAATTTTTTGATTTAATATTGTATCTTTTAGTTCGACTGTTTCAGTATTTGTTACAATTCGCTCATTTATTACAGCAATGGACCTTTCTATTCTCTCTAGGTTTTCATTTGTTTGAACCATTAACGAAGTAACAGCCTCGTCCAAAACTTTCTTGTTCACACCAACAGTAGGCCTGACTGCATTGGCCAGACCAATAAGTTTGTGATCGTTCATTTGAAGATCTGAAACCATTTGATTTTCGCCATGAAGCCTCAAATATTTCAATGATTCTAACAGGTTATTAGCCCTAATTTCTCTGTTCAACGTTCTGAGATTGACAGCCTCGTGTTCAAGTGTCGGATCTGGAAGTCCAGCAATATGATGTTGTCCACCTATGCTAAAATTTTCCGTTGCTGTTCCTTGTGGATCCAAGTTCAAACTTTTTGTTCTGATGTCTCGATTCAAAATGTTTGCCTCATCACCGACTACCGTGTCAGCTGCACTGGTTGCTTCTTGTAAAACGCGTGCTTCTGAATCTCGAAGTGTTTTTAAATTCACACCGTCCTGGTCTTCCCTGGGATTTGCCACACCTCTTACTCTAAACCCACCCACAGATAAATCATTTAGCATCCAATTTGACCAATCACGTTTCAGGTAGAATTCGCTTGCAGAACTCAGTCTGAGTGCATCATTGTCATGCAGAGGTTCGCCCAAATGTCTAATCCTGTTTCCAGCCATCCCAATCCCTCCCTGCATGTCCCCGCCTTGAAGCGACAGCTTCATATCAACATATCCTTTTGTCGCTGCGTGGTGATTTTGTTCTGGCGCTCCCAGGTATGAGATATGTTGGGTATCCATGTTTAAATCTCTCGCCATAGTCGACGCAGGGCTATGACGATTCAAAAAATTTTCTTCAATCCACCGCTTTGGGACCAGTTCATCTTCATTTTGTGGATTTGTGTTTACATTTCTTATTCTATGCTCTCGCATATCGATTTGCCCCTGCATAATACCCCCTTCAAGTGAAAGTTTTGAGTTTGCTACAAAATAAACATATGCTCGATTCACAACGTCATGATCTTCTTCTGGCCATCTCACGTTTTTTATCAAATTCCCATTCATATCCAAATCACTTTCGCCAACACTTTTCGAGTCGACATAGCCTTTTGTCGCTGCGTCGCTCTCGTCAACAGGGGCTAAAACATTTTTAATCAGATTATTCTGCGTATCAACTGGACCACCTCTTTTTAAAAATTTTTCATTGACATATTTCTTTCTTACAGCATCAGTTGGGGTTTGTCCCGAGCCGAGATTAGTTATAGTTTTTCCATTCATGTCAATCATTTGACCTTTTCGTAAAAAATTATTATTTATGTATCCGAGTGAGACCCCTTGAATTTCTGTTTGACTTGTCGTAGGACTTCGTCCGAATTTATCAACTGGCATCTTTATTATAACGGTGAATTTTTTTAACCAAAAAGTGTTGATTATGTCTTGGAGACCTCTGCCGTTTTGCATCTGCTTCAAAACGTGAAGACAAAGATGACCACAAAATACTTCTTGCCTAGGCTGTATTTGCTCAGTTGGATAGAAAATGTCGCCCCCGAGGTACTTGTTTAATTCAGTTGGTGGGGAAAAGCCAAATGAGTCAAAGTAAAATTTATCATTTCCACGTTTTAACCACGCAACCCGGTGTGTCCCGTTTCCAGAAGAATCATCAAGGTTCATGATCCCGCATTCATGCCTTTTTGGTTTCTTTGACAAAGTGTTTCGCAAGAAAACGCCACGAAAGTTTTTCAAATCAATTTTTTTAACAGCGTATAGTATTTCAAAGTTACTCAGAGGTTTGTTGGGTAACACTATGTTTTCAACTTGAATCATTGCGTTGCAAGCACGCGTCATTTATTCTAAACATTTTTTTCTGGGAACACTTCATCAAATTTCATGTATGTTTCAATTCGTTTTGTTGTTTGAGAAAGAATATTCTCAAACTCGACTTCAGAAATTTTGTTGTCAGTTAACGCCTTCGAAATCGTGTTACGAATTGAGTTGAGCTGCATCTCAGTCAAAGTTTTTTGCTTCTCATGTCTCTGAATTTTGTTGAAAAGGAATTTTTCAATTACTTTCAGAAAAATTGAAGCACTTACAAAAAACATGTTCAATCCATGTAAAACCTTCCCAGAAATAGTTCCGATGATTTCTGCGAAATTTGACAAAAACCCAACGTTCAGGAGAAACATACAAAACTGAAAAATCAAAAGGCAGCCAGTGCAAAAGTTCAGCCAGCAATGATACCTACTTATCATTGTAGAGTGTTTGAACCTTTTTTCATTCAGCCCTCTTTCAATTTTATGAATTTCATTTAGTCTGTATAAACTGGGATCTATTTACTTTACATTTTGGTTGGTGTGTTGATTTAAATGATGATTTATTTGCTGCTAAATTTCATGGCTAATTAGTACGTCTTTGCCCTTATTTTGCTCAGCAACATCCTGGTTGATGTGTTGATTTCTGTGATGGTTGATGTCTTGCGCGACTTTTTGTTCAATTCGTTTTTCCTTTGGTTTGCACATTTATTTAATGCTACAAAATTTGGGTGAAGTCCTGCTTGCTGTAAAATCTTTCAGCGACCTAGAGCAACCAACCAAGAACTGGGATATGTTTCAACGGACTGTTCGGACCAAGAAGAAGACCAGAACCAGCAAAAACTTGACCCCCCTGTTTCAAATACAAACCATCTCCAACTTTGCCCTGCCCTGAACCTTTGTATTGCTTCAAGTAGAGTCCTTGACCGTCTGTTTCAACACTTGCGATGTTTGATCCTTTTTTCAAATACAGACCTTGACCATAGCTTTGTTTGTTGAGCAAGTGCAGACCCAACCCCACTCAACGCTCCAGTCGCTAATGTTGGCAAGCCGGTCTTTGCCAAAAAGGGTAGAGGCTTTGCCGCTAAACCTGCTAACATTCCTAAAAATCCACCTTCAATGGTTTTGTTGTATTCAACCTGACGTTTACTCATTTTTATCGTGATGCCTTTTCCATTCTCATGGGCTTTTGTCATTCTATTCACTTGTGAATTCGTCAAAGCAAGAACGTCATCACCACAAAGATCATTATAATTGAGACGAATTGATACAGGTTCTCCATGTTCCAAAGCCCTCTTGATTTTATTATTTTGATTTTCTGATATGTTTACTCTAACGTTTGTATAACTCATTTATATTAGCATGCAAAAATTTTTTGCGTTATTCAATTAAATTTCTCTTAAGTGATATTTGATTGTCAGGTTTTCTCCACGAAGATTCAGTTGCTTTCCATTTTGGTCTGTGACAACTGTTTCCATTTTACTGATTTTTTCTAAAATAACAGGAAGATACACAAGGTTTCTAGGATTTTTAACAATTTTATATCTGGGCAACACATTTGGAAAGAAACTGTAAATTGTGTTTCGAGTTTTTCCATTCACATAAGACCCTCCGATCACGTCAACATTCACGAGAATTGAATTTATTGATAAGATGTTGACGACACTCTCTGATTCGTGGAGGCCTTCTTTGTAAACCGGATTTCGAAATCCGAGAACACTTGCAAATGATCTTTGCACTCTGAAATCAATGATAAAGTCGCCTTGAATTTCCATGACGCTTTTAAAAGTGTTTGTGTTTGCTGTTATTTTAATAGCATCGTCGTTATGACCATTTCTTTTCATTGCTATTTTTATTGTTTCTGCAATATCAATCAGATCGTGACTGCCTTCTGGAATACGAATATCAACCCATTGTGAACCATCAGGAGAATATCGGAAAACGTTGTTGCTTGAATCGATGTTTGGAAACGATTGATACGTCTCCAAATTGACCAACGCCATTTCGTATTTTCGTATTTTGTCTAAGTCGAGTGTTGGGTTATAAGTTGTCTTTATTTTTGTTGAATTCTCTGAAACCACAATCTGAGTTGAAGTTTTCCCCTCAGTGTTTTGAACAATTTTTTCAGCAGCGTCTAGCAGTTCAGTGTCGGTGGTACCCATTTATTCAATAATATAAAAATCGGCAAACCCCGATCTGTATTTCCCGTAGTCCTTTGGCGAGGTCAAATCAATAACAACAAAATTATGAGGTGTTGACCATGCGTATTTGCATAACTCCTTAAATTGGTCTTTTGTCATATCTTGAGACACGTGGTCGTTGAATATGTGGTCAATGTTTTTCAGGTCCTGGGGAAACAGACAAAAAAGTTCGCATTTTCACGAATTGTTTGGCGTGTCAATTTGAAATAATTTTGTGATAAATACAAACAATCGCAATTTGAATGCCTTCCGCGAACGTAATACGCTTCACACTTGTTCTGCTTCTGAAGCAGGAGGTCATCAAATATCATTAGATTTTTATGCTTGGGGGACAATCCTGTTGGGTCAGGGGCATCATCAGCTGATTCATAAAAACTGCACTCAATAGGCTCTTTGGTTTTTTCCAACTCTTCAAGCAGCTGGATTGGTGAAACTTGTTGTCGTTGTATTTCATTAGGATTTTCAAAAACTCTCATTATCGTCTCTTTTGGTAATTGTTCTTCAAAACCTTTTCTTAAAATTCTGTATTCTGGTTGAAACAAACTCTTACCAAAAACTGACAATTTTGAATAGTCCAGCCCGCCAGGTCTGAGCAGAAGGTTCAGCAACAAAGTAGTCATACCACAACCTGATTTACCCACAATCAGACCCCTCAAACTTTGGAGCAAAATACTATGATTCTTTTTATTTGCTATGTGTTCATTCCAAGAAAGGTTTATGACTTCCATTTATTTAATGAAAGTATTAAATAAATGGTTGAAATGTATTGTGTAAAGTGTCGAAAGTTTACTGAAACGAAAAACGCAGGAAAACTTCAAATTTCTAACAAGCGAGAACTGCTTCAAAGTATATGTGTTGCTTGTGGAACGAAAAAGAGTAAATTTAGCGGCAAAGGTTTCTTGAACAAAGTAATCAACAGTCTTCCATTTGAAATGCACCTTCCAGGACATAATTTCACCGGGCCTGGCACGAAATTGAACAAACGTTTGAATGCTGATCTAACCCCAAACGCATGGTAAAAACCAACCAACAGAGTTGATCAAGCAGCTTATCATCATGATATTTGTTATGTAAAAAACAAAGACACGAAAACTCGCAACGAAGTTTGTGATAAAAATATGTTGACAGAGCTTGATGGCATTTATAACCCAACTCTTCGAGAAAGGATTGATCGTGGAATTGTTAGACCGATTATCAGAACAAAGAAACGCTTCGGGATGGGGCTGAAAGCAAGCAAGGAAGAACGTAGCAAGAACGACCGCGTTGCCTGGAGTACACCATTAGCTGAAGAACTACACAAGCCAGTCATTAAAAACTTCCCTAAGCGAAAAGTCTATGTGAATGGAATTGATAAAATCTGGGCTGCCGACTTCGTAGATATGCAAACATTTTCAAAATTTAACTGTGGAGTCAAGTATCTCCTGACTGTGAATGATGTATTTTCAAAGTTTGGTTGGATGCTTCCGTTGAAAGACAAAACTGGAGTTTCTGTCGCGAAAGCGTTGAAAAAGATTTTCAAACAGAGAAAACCAGAAAAGCTTTAGACAGATAAAGGGAAAGAATTTTATAATAAACATGTGAGAGACTCAGGTGTTGAGCTTTACTCTACTGAAAACGAAAAGATATCGTCAGTCGCTGAGCGTTGGAACAGAACGATGAAAGAAAAAATGTTCAAGTATTTCACGGCAAACAATACCAACAAATATATTGACGTTCTCGGAGAGTTTGTTGACAAATACAACAACACATGGCATTCATCAATAAACATGACTCCTGTCGAAGCGAGCAAAATAATAAATACTGTAACTGTTTACAGAAATTTGTATCCAGACTTAACAAGACGGCCCATGAGAGCAAAAGTTAAAATTGGAGATAAAGTTAGAATTTTAAAGAAAAAGAAGTTTTTTGAAAAGGGTTTCACCCCAAACTGGACAGAAGTATTCACCGTTTCAAAAGTTCAAAGAACTGATCCAATTACTTATAAAATAACAGACTACAACGATGAAGAAATTCAAGGAGCTTTCTATGAACAAGAGCTTCAAAAAACAACTCAAGAAGTATTCAAAATCGAGAAAGTTGTGACTAAAGGTAAAACAAAGTCGTTGATTAAATGGAAAGGTTATCCAGCAAGTTTCAACTCTTGGGTGGATTACAAAGATCTTATTAAACTTTAATATAAAATGCCAAAAGAAAGTCTCGGAATCAAAAGCTCAACAGCCACTGCGTTTCTGAACGACAAACTCACACCAGCGCAATGTAAAGAATTGCCAAAAATTATGAACCTTGATCCAAAAAAGTATAGAAAAGTTTTTGTTTATCGTGGTTGATTTGGACTAGGTCAAAACACGTGCTACGATTTGGACTAGGTCTAAATCAATTTTGGTCTAGGTCTAAATCAATTTTGGACTGGGTCAAAAACGAGCGCTGCAATTTGGACTAGGCCAAAACGAATTTGGTCCTATCCAAATTGGATGTGTCCAATTCGTTTTTTGGACAATCCAAATTGGATGTGTCCAAATTGGATGTGACAATCCTGGTGAGATTCGATTAAATATTGAAACGCAGGACTTGTTCACACACCCAGCTGAGTCGTATCTTGTTTTTGACGGGAAGTTGGTAAAAGCGGCTGACGACACTGTTTACACTGATGCGGATGTAATCATACTTACAAACAATGCAATGATGCACCTTTTTAGCAACATAAAATATCAACTTTCAGGACAAGAGATTGAATCAGTTTTTCACCCGGGACAAGCAACAACGATGCTTGGACTGTTGAAATATCCTGATGATTTTCAAAAATCCAAAGGGCTCAACCAATTGTGGTTTAAAGATTCAGGCGCAACAGCCCATGTTCAAAATAACACAGGTTTTGGAGTTCGACAACAGTATATTATTCAAAAGCCTGACCCAAAAGGTACGTTTTCATTCAGAGTTCCGCTGATACACATCTTTGGGTTCTGTGATGACTATGAAAAAGGCGTTTACAGGTTTAAGCATCAATTAACTCTCGTAAGAAAAGGTGATAATGACGCGATTTTCAGAAACAATGCGGCTGATGCTGGAAAGGTTGTCTTGACGAAACTTTCTTGGTATGTGCCTTATGTGCTTCCAAATGATCAAGAAAAACATGAATTATACAAAACAATCGAGTCAAAATCAAGTCTCCCAGTTGGCTATCGAATGATTCAATGCGACTCGATCCCAGTCCCGCAAACGAGAAATTTCACCTGGTGATTGTCGGTAAAATCAGCCCCGGAGAAACCTCGATGAATAATTGTAGCTTTTCAGACATACAAATCTGGAAACCAGGAGCACAACCCATCAATTTGTTATCATTGGTATCTCACTAACATGTTTGTGATGTTAAACTCTAGGAGATATCCAGAAATTGATTATGACGATACAAACTTTACTCAGCAAAAATTTTCAAGGGTTTAGATGCTGCGGCATTCCGAACAAAGTTTTACAATTTTGAGGAGTTGATTTCAAATCCAAATATAACCAAAGCAGATTATAAGGAACTGTTCCCAATGTTTGTCTTTGACGTCTCAACACAGAGCGAAAAACTCAAAAACTCTGTGATTGACATTCAAATAAAGGCCCAGTTCTCAGCAAACGTAGCAGCAAACACAGAAGCTTTTGCAGTTGTGATTAGCGATAAAAGTTTGATCTTCCAGAGTGATAGTAACAAGATGAAAGTTGAATATTAATTTAAAAATTTTTTTAAAATCATTATATATAAATGGCAACTGTGAAAAATATTACAAGACCAGCAATGGTGGAAGTATTGAAAGACAGTACAAGATGTCTTACACAAATGAATAAAAAACAAATGCTTAAAATTATCGAAGAAAAGGGATTGTTAGAACAAGCAAGAAACCTAAGCAAAGAAAGAAAGCAGGAAAAAGGAAAAGAGGTCAAACTTGTTGACGTTCTCACAGGTGAAGAAACAATTTTAATAGTATAGTTGAAGCTTCAAGAAAAACTGGGAAAGGAATTTTATTTTTAAAATACAACAATGGAAGAACTTGGAATAACAAAAAAATTATAATTGAATAAGTTAAAGAAACAAGAAAAAATTCTTCATAAATAAGAATTAGTTGAAGATAATTTTATGATATTATATAAAGAATGAATACTGATAAAAGACTTGTGACAAATCATTTCAAAGATGAATCTCTTACTAAACTTAAAAAGTTAAATGAAGATTTGGTGAAGAAGAAGAAAAGGAAATAATGTGGAAAGACGACTATATTGAAAAATTAACACCAATTTTGTTGAATAAGATTTATGACAAAAGACATGAAATGATCATAAGTTGTTTTTCAGCAAATCCAGAAGGTGTCTCCAGACTCAAAGAGATAATTCCAAGAATATGTCATGAAGAAACTATAATTCCTGAAGAAAACTTAAGAGATCTTATAACAATTTTTTGCCGTACTGGAAATGAAACACCTCAAATGGAAATTGTTAAAATTAGAAATTTGTATAAATTTCTTTTTAAATTGTTAAAATTAGAAATTTATATAAATTTCTTTTTAGTTACTAAAATTACAATAAAAAGATATATTTACTCTATAGATGATGATTTTGACATTTGGTTTATGCTTGAGATGCGTAATGATAAATTCCGTGAATTTCCATTAATACCTGATTGGGGTATTATGCCTTTGGTTCAATATAAGATTCGTTTTTGGTTTAAATATTGGTTTAGACGTTATAAGGATGAAATTGAAAATTAAAGTGAAGTAGATGAATATGAAATTGAAGCAGATGAATATGAAATTGAATATGCAATTGAAATTGAAAATGATATTGCATATTCAATTAAAAGTGAAGATGATGTAATTGAACATATAATAAATGAAAATGAAGTAATAGAACATTTCAATGGCGAAGTAGATGAAGAAGCAACAGAAGCTATTTCACGTAAAATTTTTTAGTAAATGCCCCAAAATTGATATTTACAAATTGTGGACATTCTGCATGTTTTAGCTGTTCTAATAAATTGAATAAATAGCATGTTTGTAGGACAAAAATTTCAAAAAAGATTAAAATATTTTTATAGGTTATTTTTTATAAATAAAAATGATATAAAGATAAGTTTATAATATGATATAAAGAATGAATACCGATAAAAGACTTGTGATAAATCATTTGAAATGCAGACGTGTTAATCATCTTAAAGAGACATATGGAAATTTTGGCGAATAAGAAGAAAGAAGAATGAGAAAAAAAGCAATATATTGAAAAATTAACACCAATGTTGTTGAATAAGATTTATGATATAAGACTTGCAGTAATTGTTAATAGCTTTTTAGCAAATCCAGAAAATCGCGAGGACTTAAAAAGAGTGATACCAAGAATATGTCATGAAGAAACTATAATTCCTGAAGAAAACCTAAGAGAGCTTATAAGAATATTTAACCAACATACTAGTGATCAAACACCTCAAAGGAAAATTTTTAAAATTAGAAAATTGTATAAATTTATTTTAAAAAAAATAATTTATATTACAATAAAAAGATATATTTACTCTATAGATGATGAAGATGATGACGAAAGGTATTTTGACATTTGGTTAATGATTCATGCAGATGATTTCCGTGAATTTCCAATAATACCTGATAGTGATAGGGATGTAGTTAGGAAGAACAATATATATAATTGGTTTAGATATTGGTTTAGACGATATAAGGAAATAATAGTCTTGGACATGATGATAAGACAAACTGGAGTAATAAATGAAGAAACTGTAGTAATAAATGAAGAGTTAAGTGATGAAGAAGATGAAGTAGAAATAGTAATAAATGAAAAGTTTAGTGATGAAATAATAAATGAACAGTTTAGTGATGAAGTAGATGAAAAAGCAACAGAAGTTATTTCATGTAGAACTTGTTTAGTAAATACCCCAAAAGTGATATTTTCCTGTGGACATTGTACATGTATTAGTTGTGCAAATAAATTGAATGATTGTCATATTTGTACGACAAAAATTTAAAAAAAGGCTAGACTATATTTATAAAATGAAAAAATAATTGAATAAGTTAAATAATTTTTATCATAAATTAAAAATAACAATGAAAAAATAAATGAATGAATTTTCCTTATAAATAAAAATTAGTTAAAGATAATTTTATAATATTATATAAAGCATGGAAAGCATACTTGATGAAAATGATGTATCAGAAATAAATGTACCAGTTACGATAAAAAAAGAAAAATCAACCAAGCGTTTGCAGCTTTTAAGAAAAAGGTTTTGAGTTTGTATCCAATACAATTGAAAATTGATAAAACAAAATGATCATCAGAAAGTATCAAAGCATCAAAAAAATCAAAAGATCAAACTTTTGATCCTAAGACTTTTTTAACGGTTGCTAAAAAAATAGCAATGGAAAAATTAAAACCTCAATCAAAGGTAAGATTTGTTCCTGCTCCTGTAAAGAGAACAATCAACAACGCATTCAAAACTTTCAAGAAAAAAGTTTTAAGTTTGTATCCAATGTAATTGAAATTTGATGAAAAACAATTGAAATTTGATGAAACAAAACGATCAGCTTTGAAAGGGTGTGTAGAAGAACATAGAATCAAACCACCAACAGATCAAAAGTTTGATCCTAAGACGTTTTTGATGACTGGTAAACAAAAAGCTATGGAAAAGTTAAAACCTCAGACAAAGGTAAGATTTGTTTTGATAGCAAGAATGGAACTAATTCTCCCTGTTGAAGATGGTGAGTCTATTATTAAAATGAAAAATTTTCAGTCAAAAACAGAGATCATCCTCGAGGCGACCAACTTAGATGAACTATGGATAAAAATGGTTGAAAAATTTTAGAAAATATTGCAGTTTTTCAAATGAATGGATCTGGGTGGACATTTCATTCGATTGTGAGTCTTGATATTCACACGGTGAGGTGTAGACCCTTGAGGGGAGGTACTTATGTGAAATTACCAAAATATCTAGCAAGTAAAAAAGCATTGATAAACATGAAGTTTATAAATGAAAATAAAACTGATAATCAATGCTTTAAATGGTGCATTGCAAGGACGTTGAATCCTGTTAAAGATCATCCTGAAAGGATTACAGGGAAATTAGAAGAACAAGCAGAAACGTTAAACTTTAAAAATATAAGCTTTCCAGTAAAGCTCAGGGATATAAATAAATTTGAGAAACAATATCCCACTATTTCCTTAAATGTTTTAGGATATGATGATGACAACAAGAAGAAGATAATATATCCTATGAGGATTTCAGAGATGGATAAAAGAGAACATGAAGTAAATCTTCTACTGCTGGAAGATAAGCATTATGTATTAATAAACAACATGTCAAGACTTTTAACCAGTAAAAAGACTAAACATACAGAAAAAAGACATTTCTGCTTGAGGTGTTTGAATTCTTTCACAACTAAGGAGGTTTTAAAAAATCATAATGAATATTGTCAAAAGAATGGTGTGGTTAAGGTGAGGCTACGAAAAAAGGGACAATTTTAGAATTCGATCATTTCAACCGATCAAATAAAGTTCCAATCGTAGTCTACGCAGACTTTGAATGCTTCACAAAACCAATTCAAAGTTGTCAACCTGATTTAGATAAATCGTTCACTGAGAAGTATCAAAAACATGAGCCTTCTGGATTCTGCTATTATATATTTAAAAATGGTGAACCTGTTCAACAAGTTCTATATTTTCAAAGAGAAGATGTTGAAGACATAACAGGAATTTTTATAGATCAACTTGAAAAAGATCTAGACAGAATTTGGTCATTGGAAAACAAGCCAATGATCATGACTGAAAAAGAAAAAATCGATTTTGAAAATGCAAAAACTTGCTATCTTTGTAAAAAACATTTGCTTCTAACGATAAAAAGTGTGGAGATCATGATCATAAAACTGGAAAATATCGAGGAGCTGCCCATAATAAATGTAATTTACGTTATCAAGAACCACAACATATACCGGTGATTTTTCATAATCTTTCTGGCTATGACGCACATTTGTTTATTAAAAACTTGGAGAAGACACCAGTAAGATTAAATTGTATACCTAAGACTGAGGAAAATTATATAAGCTTCTCAAAAAAGATTTATGATAAAGAGCAGGAAAAAGATAAATTGAGATTAGATTGATTGACAGCTTTAGATTCTTACAATCAAGTTTGGAGAAATTAGTGAATAATCTAGAAAAAGAACAGTTCACTCATCTCCAAAAAACTTTCGATGAAGAGTCTTGTGAGTTCTTAAGACGAAAAGGAGTTTTTCCATATGACTGGTTTAACAGTCTGAGTAAATTTAATGACACTCAATTACCCCCTAAAGAGGAGTTTTACTCAAAGTTGAACGATAGTGATATATCACCTGAAGACTTTAAGCATGCTCAAAAGGTTTGGTATCGTTTTAAGATGAAACGTTTTTGTGAATACCATGATCTATATCTTCTCACAGACGTAGTTTTACTTGCGGATGTCTTTGAAAAGTTTAGAGACGTTTGTTTAAACAATTATGAACTTGATCCTTATTGGTATTATTCAGCGCTTGGACTAGCATGGGATGCATGTTTAAAAAAGACTGAAGTTCAACTTGAATTATTGAGTGATCCAGACATGTTACTCATAATAGAGCAGGGAATACGTCGGGGGTCTCTATGATTTCAATGCGATATTCAAGAGCAAATAATAAGTATATGAAGGATTTTAATTCAGAAGAAAAATCAAAATTTATTCAATATTTTGATGCTAACAACTTGTATGGTTGGGCAATGAGTCAACCATTGCCAGTTAGTGGCTTCAAGTGGATGGAAGAAAAAGATTTAGACAATTGGAAAGAATTTCCATGCATCTTAGAAGTTGATTTAGAGTATCCAAAAAAACTTCATGATCTTCATAATGATTATCCTCTTGCTCCAGAGAGGATTACTGTAAATAGAGTAGAAAAACTTATCCCTAATTTGGTAGACAAGAAAAAATATATATTGCATTGTAAAAATTTGAAACAGTGTTTAGACCTTGGCCTAAAATTAACAAAAATTCATCGTGGAATTTCTTTCAAAGAAGAGTCATGGATGAAGCCTTATATCGAGTTAAATACAAAACTAAGAACAAAAGCTTCAAGTGAGTTTGAAAAAGATGTCTTCAAATTGGTGAATAACTCCGTATTTGGAAAGACAATGGAAAACATCAGGAACAGAGTTGATATAAGACTTAAAACAGATAGTAAATCTGCGGAGAAGTTGGCTGCAAACCTAATTATGAACGAACCACAATATTCAATGAAAACCTAGTTGCGGCGCATATGAAAAAAATAGAACTTGTATCCAAAGAGCCAGTTTATCTCGGAATCTCAATCCTGGATTTATCAGACTCTTGTGTATGATTTTCATTATAATTACATCAAGAAAAAGTATGGATCAATAGCAAAGTTGCTGATGACTGATACGGATTCTTTGATGTATGAAATACATACAGAAGACTTCTTCAAAGATATTCATGAAGATATATCAGATAAATTTGATACGTCAAACTTTGAAAAAGATCATTGATCTGGAATTAAGAGAATGAATAAAAAAGTCCCTGGGATGATGAAAGATGAATGCGGTGGGAAGATCATATTTGAATTTGTAGGTCTACGAGCAAAACTGTATGCTTATAAAAAAAGAAGGAGATGAAGAGAAGAAATGTAAAGGTATAAAAAAGGTGTAGTAAAACACAAAATTTCATTCAATGATTATAAAAATTGTCTTTTCAATGACAAAGAACAGCGAAGAACTATGAACGTAATCAGAGGTCGGCAACATGAAATATTCACAGAAACTGTCAACAAGGTCGCCCTTTCTGCTCAGGATGACAAACGAATCATTCTTCCAGATCGAATAAATACACATGCATGTGGACATCTGAGCAAAAAATAGGACCAAAGGGAAATAATATGGGGGTCATAGTATCATACTGTATGCCAAAGGGAAACAGGACCAAAGGAAATAAATATAGGGGTCAAATATTATTTTCCTTTGACCCCTAGAAAATACAGGGATCAAAGGAGCGGTGCTTCAACACACAGCTGTATACTACTCCCGTCTCCTACACCACTGAAATGGAGCTTCTTCACTCTTCAGTTTGGTGGAACGATATTCACACGAGGGTGATAGATTGAAGAAAAAACACAAGAATTATGAACGTAACTTCTTTTCAACCTAAAAGAGTAGGAAATGTGGAAAACAAAACAACAGCCCAGTCAACATAAAATTTTTCACCAAAACATCAGACATCATAAATTTCTCTCAAAACAAGAGATCTGATGTTAAAACATCAGAAGTGGCAACACAGCTGGTCAGCGTCACTAAGAAACAAAAGCTGCAAACGTCTAGGATCTCGTCCAAAGCGATCAATCACCCTTTCAATAAATCCTTGCTTGTCTTTGCTGATTTTTTAACGTAGGACGCTCATCATACACAAATCGGACAATACCGGTGTTAACATACCGGTGTGGACCGGTATGTTGACATGACTATCGGACAACTTACTAAAGTTAGAGTACCATGAGGTTTACAAAAATTGGGCACATGAAACATGAAAAATCGTCACAGAAAACGTAGATTTCAACTCAGTACTCACTCAGAAGCATTAAACTATTTTCTACTAGCCTGCATAGACGTATTCTAAAAAGCCACGACGTTTTATATTGTGTGAAAAGAAGCCTGCATACGCGTAGTTTGATTAAGCTTGTCACTCAGGCATTTCACACTCATCTCCAGGGGCGTAGCGAAGGAGGGGCAAGGGGGTACAATTCCCCTGGCACCGAATCACTGTGGGGCGCCGAATTACTACGGGGGTGCCAAACAGACTCGCAACCAGGGGGGGGGGCATTTGAGGAATTTCCCCCCCCGAAATTTTCAAAACACTGGGTAGCAATTTTGACATTTATAGCAGCTTTCAAAGAATAAAGATGAAATTTTTTATTCTAATCATTTTTAAGAAGTCTCATTGGAATTTTTCTTTGTCCTACTGGTAACTTCTCTCCTTTCAAGATTTATGTAGAGACAGGTATCTGATCGAAAATTTCGTAAATGATTGGTATTTGATCACAAATATGCTGGAAGTGTCAAAACGTGGGAGATAGTTTAAAATGTTCGTATTTCTAAGGCATTTTTTATCTATTTGTTCGTGTACTATTTTTTCTTAGCAGGGCCTTTATTTGCCTTCACGAAATTTCATAACATTAGGGCACTGTTGAACCGTGCAAATTGCTGAAACTTTCAAATTCATAAGAGAAATCCTGGCATAACAGTTAGTGCCACGTCAAACCGCTTGTTCTTCTAAGACCTTTTGATCATTTTTGTTAGGGGCAATGCGGATCACCATTATTGAAAACGTAGTATATTTCTTAAAAAAACGTTGTTAGCTGCATTTTCGGTTCGAAACCTGATAGTTATTAACTAAATTTAGCGTGAGGACTGTTTCACATTTTAGTGTCTTTCTGGGTTGATCCAACTACCACGGCTTGGGAAAAAGGATTAGTAAAGTGTCATATGAGTGCAAGTCAAGTGTTGAACGCACCTACCTACTAGCTCTAAATGACGCTTTACAAGACCCTAACTTTTGCAACCAGTGCAAACCCTGAAAGCTCGGAGCCTTAAATGTGCTTCTAAAAACTTTCACACAACTCGTGGATGCCAGAAAAAAACACATCGCCCAAACGCACCTGATCCATTATGGGCCAAAGGCACAAGACACCTGACTCGTTTTGCCCGAAATAGTAGCATTCAAAGATCCCCTCACCGTTGACAAAGGCTATCCCTCAAGTTTGGGATCTTCATTTGTGATAGAAATTCAAGCGCATGCTAGAAGAATAGGGCTAGAACGATTTTGCTAAAACAATACGAAAATTAGGCAAGTTTACTGATAGTAGCCTATACATCTGTCACACTAAAGCCATGACTACACTAGTTGAGTGCGGAACCAGGTGTTTGTATGAGATTACAAATTTTTACTCTGTCCTGATCGTTCGGTGTGCATCGTGATTAAAACTGAAAAATTCTCATTTTTGGAAATGCTGCGAAGAGAACTTTTATCTGTGTGTCAGGCTTAATCGCATGGAAATAGTTTCAATTTCAGCAAACAAAACTGTTTGTATGACGTTTAAGGCTAAGAGTGCAAAAAGCAGTCACCCCATTACCGACACATGGGTGGTAAAAATCTAAAATCTGTTAATCACCACAAATATCTGGGAGCTGTACTGAATACTGAACTCTCAGATGACAAAGACATTCAGAGACAACTGCGATAAAAATATTGTGCAGCAAACAAGCTACGAGCCTCTTTTTTCCCGATGTTCAAATGCAGTTAAAAACGTACTTTTGCGTTCCTTTTGTACGCCCATGTATGCATCACAAATATGGTGGAATTTCAGAAAGCCATGCATGCAAAGATAGCGTGTGGCCTATAATTTTGGATGTAGAGCTCTGTACAACCTGCCCTGGAGAGCGAATGTTAGTAGTCATGACTCATCAGTAAGGCAAGTTTTTGCAACTTTAGCAATTTTTTACAGCTTCCAACAGCTTCCTAAATACTGAGAATTTATGCAACATGATGTTTCAAGCTGGCTACAGAAATTTTATATTGCAACTTTTTCTTTTCTACATGCAACTTTTTACTGCAACTTTTATTAAGTATTGCGCAAAATGTAAAAGTGCGATTTAAAAAACATGCTTTAAAACTGTTTCAATACAGTTCTGTTCTCTTTGATGACCGATTCGAACTGAATAGTGACCTAGAAACAATTGTAGAAATTACCCGGCTAAATATCAGTCCAGAACTGCACGCCAAGTTGTTAAATTGCTCCAAGCAGCGTAGAAATCATAAAGCCAGGGTCGCAACCAGTTCTTCATTTCGGGTGGAGGGAGCAATTTTCATGCACTTTCATTCGACGACGTCATCGTGCTTATTCAACCGTGGTACAACTTTTTCGCAAACAGTCACAGATATGTCCTTTTCGCAACATTTCCGAAAATGAGAACTTATTAGTCTTAATCAGGCCCGTAACTACGGGGACGAAGCCCACTCTAAAAACTTTTTCGCCCCCTTGGAAAAATGTGTTGGACATAGTTTAAAACTATTGGACATAGTTCAAAATTTCGGTCACTCCCAAAAATCTCTCATCCCCTTCTGGTGTCCTAAGCTGGTTACGGGCCTGCTTTTAATCAAGGTGCAGACCGAACTACCAGGACAGAGTGAAAATTAGTAGCCTGATACAAACACCTGGTTCCGCATTCAACTAGTGCAGTCATGACTTTATTGTGTCGGATGTATAGGCTACTAGTAAACTTGCCTAACTTTTCGTCTTGTTTTAGAAATTTCATCAAATCGTTTATCAAGATTTTAAAACTTCATTTGAATATATTTGGTGTGAGATAATTTCTGCAGACGATACTGCGAGTCGTGAAGCTGTCAGATACAAGAGACTTGTCAGAATATATTTAATCAATGATGCTATTGCTTTAATTGCAGATACGAGACTTCGTCTGCCAAATGAAATACTCTTGAAAGTAATGCAGCAGGAAAAGGGCCCTTGATCGGAATAAAATGTGCTGGTGCGAGAACTGTTCTGGGCCTCCATATAAATTATAACTAATAAAGCGCTTCAGTAGCTTTTCAATACTATGACTAGAAAACGATATGCTTTATTTGGTATTTTACATCACAGACATTTACGAATGTTGTTACTAAATTTCAAAAGGTCTCAGGGTGATCTCAAATAATGCATATAACACACAGTTGTCTTGCGAGTTTCACAGTTTTACATCAAATTTAACATTAATAGTAGGCTTTAGTAATTCTCACTAGCAAAGCAAATTTAATACTTCATCAAACCTAATACAGTAATAGAAGGACACGAAGAATTTCGGCACTCGCTTTGTCATGGATTCTAACAGTTTATGAAAATTTTACTTGATTTACTGTCGCGATGCCAATTCAGGATTGCGGAGTGGCAAGGAATCGGAGGCTGTTCGGTGGAGTCAGATTCCTAACGACACTAGGGGTCGGAGTTGGACAAAATATCCGACTCCGGAAGTCCAATTGGATCACTTTTACATCACACTCTAAAGTTGGGAATTCCTGTTGAATCGGTACAATTTCTTATGAAACTTTTATTGAAACAGAGAATTCTTGCTGTGTATCACGATTGCCAGTGAGTGTTCGTTGCTACAAAATCCTTGGTCGCCAACCTTCATTCACTTTATATTAAGGGTCGGAGTCGGAAATTTTGGAAAGGTCGGAGTTGGAGTGGAAATTTTGAAAAGGTCGGAGTTAGAGTCAGACATTTTACCTCCGACTCCGCAACCCTGGATGCCATACTTGAATGATGGCCTCTATAAGCTTGTTCATGGTGGTGCAATCGAATTTTTGTATCAGGGATTTTCTTACTGATTACAAATTCTCAATGGGTTAAGATCTGGCGAGTTTCCAGGTCAATCTATCACATTTAATTTTGCTTCCTGAAAATCGTCTTCACTTTTTTAGATGAAAGACACGGGACAATATCCTGGAATTTTCCTCCACCATCTGGAAATGCCTTTCTCATATCTGGAATGGCTTTTCTCTCAATTGCATCAATGTATTTGTATAAATTCATCATACCCTCAATTGGCATAAGTGAAGCTACTGCTGAAAAGCTGAAACTGCCCTAGAACAGGGGTTCCCAACCTTTTTCTTACCATGCACCCCTTCAACATTCCGACAAATGAGCATGTACCCCTGCAGCATTTCAACAGATAAGGATGCACCCCTTCGGAATTTTGACAGATGAACATGTACCCCTAAAACTCCTTATGACAAAATATTTTCTCATGATTTTTCACAGATATATTTAACAATATACATATAATGACTTTTGAAAACAATATTAAGTTATATCTGTATAAAGATTTGAAAATAAACAACATGTAAATATATTTTTACCTTCTATTGCTAACCTTAAGTGTACCCCTTCGGATAAGCATATGTGCCCCCAGGGGTACATGTACCCCAGTTTGGGAACCCCTGCCCTAGAACATCGTTTTGGGTTCCTTTACTCGCTCATTGCACTGGGCAGGTCTTAATCGCTCACGATTCCTGATCATAATAAATCTGATGTGTTTCCCTGGAACAAAAAATGACTTTCATCTGAAAACAGCATCCTTTCCGGTTTTCTACAATCCAATGTTTAGGCTATTTTTTGCACATTCTTAGCTTTTCTACCAGCCTCCGGTGGGCGGCGTCACGCTGTACTTGAACTTCTGTAAACTCAGCATGCACCAAATCCTTCTGTAAATCAAAACAACTCGTCTTCTTAGCACACCTTTTGCAATGGTTGTTTGGGTATAGTTTCAGTGTTACGAAAGCGTAACAATGCAACTCTGCCTCCTAGGTGTGACATCTGCCATTAAAAATCACAGAAATTCCAACATGTACAACTCTCAACCAGGGGTGGGTATTAGACTTTAGGGCCAGAGTAAAAATCGCAGAAAGCTGCCCCAAAACATTGGTTATTTGTGACATGTCATTTGCACAATATATAGTCTTGAAAAAGGGCCCATTGCCCCTATATTTGTTCACGTTACATCAACAAAGTGCTATATTTTGCACATGCTACACAAACATTTTACTCGCTGAAAGCAATTAAAATTTTTCATTTTGTCTGGAAATTTGCTTCTGCATGAAAATCCATTTCACACTGTAAATTGTTTGAAGTTATTCAATTTTACATTGTTCTTTGTCTACACAATAAAGTTGTTAAAGGGCTCCCTTTGGCACATATTTTTGATTTATTTTGAAAAACGTATGACTTTCTCCAAAGCTTGCGGCTCCAGAGTGGTTCATCAGCTTTTAAACAAAACAATGCAAAAACTAAGTGTGCAAGTCTCAAAGAGGAGCCCCGCGACATCTCTGAAAAAAGGGGCTCCGAGACGACAGCTTTGTTCGCCTTCCCTAATATTCACCCCTGCTCTCAACTACATAAAAAAGAAAGAACTGGCTTCATTCTATAACATTATTGAGCAGATTAAAGTTATATGTAACGTCATAAAAATATTTTTCGATCATTCCGTCATGCTACGCATTACATAGTGCGTTGGGCTAATAATGAAACAGCAGCAACTGAGATAATCCCAACCATACATCAAAAGAAATCGCGATAGATTGTATATTGACTAAAACCACAATTTTCGCCAATTAATTTGCACAAGATTGTATGAATAAAATTATAACAATAAAAACTTATGCATAATTTCCCTTTTACATTTTGAACATTGAGGTTCATGGGGCCCCTAGACTCTTGTGGGCCCCAGAACGGCGCACCGGCTGCACCCCCCTCTCGTGGGGCCTGAACAAGAATGCACTTTTAACTTTATTACGAGTGGTTGGGCCAGGCTCGCCACCAGATGTGGGTGGGCCTAGCCACTTTTGCTAGGACTACCTAAACAACACCTAATAACTTTTAGGCTCTTGTGAATTTCGGATTTCCCTTGCAACGTCAGAGCTTGGCTGTGAAACCCCAGCAACGGTTAAGCACGGAACATAAAAGCAAAAATGCTTAAATAGTAGCCTACAGTAACGCCAGGCAGACGTAAAGCTAACACAATATGAACATATGAGTAGGCTATGCTGTTTCTGTCACCAGGCATATTGGGTTCAAAATTTGCTCCACAGGTGTGATAGCAATTCAGTATTTATCGTTGACGTTTCAAGAGTGTATGCAATCTCTTCCTCAGAAATGGCAAGAAACAAAATCAAAGCGTACACACACACTGCATTTCTGAAAATTTTCAGCGTGGTGCACGCAAAAAAGGATAAAAAATACCTTAGAATTAGGCTACCAACTTTTTAAACGATCTCCCAATTTCAACGTATTTGTGGTACTGCCAATCATTTACAAAATTTTCGATCAGATGGCCTGTCTCACGATATATCTTGTAAGGAGGTGATTAACCAGTAAGACAAAGTAATATTTAAGAAAACTTTTCTTAAAAAATGATTAGAATACAAAATTTCAGCTTTGTTATTTGAAAGTTTCTTCAAATGTCCAAATTGCTATGCAATGTTTTGAGAATTTCCGGGGGGGCAAATGCCCCCCACCCCTGGTTGCGCGCCTGCTGGGCGCTTGGGTAGTCATAACTCATCAGTTGCAATGTAACATTCCTACATTTGAGGCATTATTATGAAAAAATATGTACTGGTTTCTTGAAAGATGCACAAGGTCTAATAACGTATGGTTGCCTGCTTTGACGCAGTCAGATTGTTTATAATTTAATTTAATATATTTGTTTATAGCAGACACGAAGTCCATAGTATGAACACACACACTCTGCAGAACGCAGGTTGATAAAACAGACAATACAGAACGTAGTACAAGACATTGAAGCCGGCGAAATCACAGGGTTACAGACACTTTTTGCAACTGCATTGAATACAGAACCATAGGGTTACAGACACATTCTTAACACTATTGTTAGCTAACACGTAACACTTGTTACAGCACTACTGCGGAGTAGGGTGCTAATTCCTAACTTGGTCTAGTCTAGGTAACATGCGAAAGCGTTGTGGCTTGACACGCCATCGATCAAACGGACACTGCGAAGTTCGATCACTCAATCACAGAGTAAAATGCGATTATAGTGTTCAAAGAATAGTGACTTATTCTTTGAACAATACAACTGCATTTTACTTTGTGACTGAGTACTCGAACATTGCAGTGTTTGTTCGTTTGGGGTTGTGCATGTCACAATGCATTCGTACTTTATCTGGCCTTGACCAGTTTCGGAATTAGCGTCCCACTCTGCAGTAGTGTTGTACCAAGTAAACAAATAGTGTTAAGAATGCGTCTGTAAACCTGAGGCTCGATCGCCAATGCCGTTACAAAACGTGTCAAGCGAAATTTCTGACCTGTTATTTTTTGTCAGTTATTTTGCTTCTCAGGGTATAGGAAAAAAGTTTGGCGATTACTTTTTTGATGTATGTTATATAAATTAAAGTTTAAAGCTTTTAAATTAAAGCTTTTTGGTTAGATGTCAAATACCCACAACAAGCTACAGTACGGGAATAAGTAAAACCAGTGAAAAATATTGACGTAATCTTAGACTTCAATTATTTTTCATGTTCTAACTGTAACATAAACCCTAACCCGACACACTTACCTAAACACCAAACCCGAAGCCCTAATCATTAGTTTTCTCAGCGTATTTGATATGTAGAATGTTACTCTGTGCATGCGCATATGGCGTGAAATCAGAAATTTCGCAAGTCAGAAGTTTCGCTTGACACCGGTGATTCAGCCTCCAACGCTGTTCCAAAACGGTCAGTTTTGTCTGCTTTTGTTAACCAGTGTTGTGCAGAAAGTGCGTGTTTGTACTATGGACTTCGTGTCGAGCAAAAGATACATTACTAATATATTTCACCGTTTGCGAAAACGTTGTACCACGGTTGAATAAACACGATGACGTCATCGAATGAATTTTCATGAAAATTTCTCCCCCAAAATGAAGAGCTGGTTGCACCCCTGGTGCCAAATGACTGCGGGGGGCGCCGAAAAGTCCCAACAATGTCGCATGTATTTTCTTCAGTACTTCAGTATTTTCTTCATTTACTTCCGAAAGACCTCCGGTTCGAAAATGGGGGCGTCAAACTTGTTTCTTGCCCAGGGCGCCATCTAATCTCGTTACGCCCCTGCTCATCTCACACTAACAATGGATTTTTCAAACTTGTGGAAAAATTGCTGCAGATTCTCCCATGCTTTTTTTCACGCAGTATAAAACCACGTGCCTTTCCGCTATCAGCAATCACTGTCTCGCTAAATTACTCGCCAAGATGTCTGCGTTCAACAGTCATTTGAGGCAAAACGCCTTCTACCGTTACTTGAAGTGAACCTGGTAATTAAAGATTTGCTGCCATGTCATTGTTACGCAATAGAGACCAACAATAGAACATCCGCTCGCAAGTTTCGCAACCTGCCTCTGCAGGAAAAAGAGAGGACAGGACAAGAGTGAACTGCAAGCTCATCACTACATGACAACAGAATAGTGACCTGGCTTTTGTTCAGTGTGAGTGTCATACCGGAACATAAACTGTCATTGCAAGAATTAAATCAGTTAGTCGGAATTAAGCTGCTGACTTCACGTCTTCTAGAAAATTTTGGTTCTTAGTCCCAATTTCCAGGGGGCAAATGCCCGTTTCCCCCCCTGCGGAGGCCCATGGGCCTGGGTTTAGATTACGCTGCTATATAACAGGCAATTAACGAGAGAGCGTTTCATTAAGCTTTCATTAAATAAGCGAAAGAAAGTTTACCGTAAGGTGGATAAACTTAAGTGCTTTTTCCGTGAAGAAAACCACCTCCATGAGAATCGCATACTCATTTAAACATGACCAAACACAAGTGATGACAAACCTTTAGCGAGAAATCTTATGCTTGGAGAGAGCTCTTGCTTGAAATCAAATTACACTTTTCTTATGTGCCAATTCTATCAGACAAACACCTGAGACCTTTTTATGATTTCTGCGCTGCTTGGAGCTTACTTCAAACTTAATGTAGATACTATTTCTATGTTTTTCTTTATGACAGAGTTTTACAAACTAAGTAGAGAGGGTGAAATTATTTTAGTATCGATCGTGTCATGCACCGATGGTTTACTGGCCTACAGAAAGTTTTTCAGAGTGCCAAGTCTGACCATTGCTATCTAATGCCTAACAGGGCGTTACCTTTTTAGCTTAGGTAAAAGGGCCGCCTTTTCGTCATTTTGTTTGCTAATCAATGAAACACTTAAGCATACATCGGTGTGGTCCATTAATGACGATCCAGTTTCAAGCATACCCTACAAGTTGCTGATGCCTTCATTGGTTTTTGCTGGAAAACGTGCAGCAGTCTACAATCACAGCTGTCTTTGTGTGAAACTAGCATAACTATGATGATTGCGAATTTGACAAATTGCAGGTTAAACTTTCAACCGAAAAATCAATTAGGTTTCCTACAAGGTTATGACATGGAGCACTCCAGGTAACAGAAGTGCTATGAAACCTGCTGCCTCATATGCGACAAGCATATTTTTCTCCTTTTGTAGAAAAGAATGTTCTCGAAATCGTTTTCTGAAGTGACTTCGTCATTTGCATATTTACTTGCAGGCATTCGGGTTATGGTTGCAACAGTTATTTCTGATCGGTCCAGGGTGAATTACAATAACGTCGTTGCAGTTTTTGTTCCATGATTAGTGCGAAAATCTTTTATTGAATTTGCTGCATTCATAAAGCCGAGGTGGCTAAAAGCAAGCATCGTCAAAACAGTTTCGTGGGCTTTAACTTGCATAACCGCTATGAGTAGCCCCGTTTACAACAGGTTTGGGCAGCAACGTTGGAATTCTTCGCAGTGTCCATGTTGAAAACCGCTCCATTAGAGCATAATCACCGTAACGAAAGTATAATCATAGCAAGAGAACTCCATGAGAAACAGGAAAACCATCTGTTGTTGCAACCAAAAAGAAAAAGTACACATATCTTTACGTGAAACGCTTGCCGCACATATTTCACAACTCGTATAATTTTATAGTTTCACCACTGAGAAATAATACCGCGTCACTCACTCATGAAAGGCGGAACTTTCTTGAAAAAGATGAACGGAAAGTAGAAGATCAAGCCTGCCAGAATGACGATTCCCGCGTAAAGGTAGGCCAAGGAAGGATTCTCGATGATTGGTGCGACGATTAAGTACAGAGAAGTGATGAAGCAAATTGCCGGAATGAGAAGAAATATCTGCAAGTACGTGTGCGAGGTGTGAAACAACCAGAGAGCCAAGCAAACTTTGGCAGAAGATTTAGGGGATGTTTCAGCGGGTGAAAGCAAGGGTCACGAAACTGAGCTATAGTGAGCACTTTTCACAAGAGTCTGGAATGAATTTATCGATTGCATTTCATTTGCTGGCATTTAAATATTTTAATCTGACTTTCATATGCTTAGTTGGTGCCATTCCAATATGTGCATTCAAAACTCGTTTCGCTTTGGATAAATCAGAGCCAAAAAAACCCTAGCTGTTGCCCTGTTCGTGATTTCGTCATTTGTGAAATGCTATTTTTCAAAAGGAAATGTTAAATGTGCAGGTAATTGCTCACTTGCGGGTCAGATTTTTCTCCCAAAAAAAGTCCTAACAGTGCCGCAAGTACTTTCTTCAAGACCGCAGATTTGCTTCCGAAAGACCTCAGGTTCGAACATAGGGGGCGCCAAACTTGATTTTTTGCCCCGGGCGCCATCTAACCTCGTTCCGCCTCTGTATCTATAATCCGGCAATTGGTCTCCGTAAATGTGACGTATAGTCGAACCAGTTAGCAGAATGTTATAATTAAAAGACTATTTTCACGTAACAATCCACAAACTAGGTCATTCTTCAAATAGAATCATTTGAATAAGAACTGAGGATGATTCTACTTGAGTCAGGACTGCGAATGCATATTTTTACGTAAAATCGAGTTCCTGTTAAAAAATTTGCTGTTTGATGCAACTACGTCACTTTTTCGAAGACTAATTGTTGCCCTTTCTTATTTCTTTAATTTGTTCATTTTTACTGAATCGGCAAAAAAGTCTTAAAAGCGTGCTCATCATTTGCGTAATAGCCAATTTTTGGAAAACTCTCTTGACACCGTAGAATCACATGTATGGCTAATTTCAATTCTACTAAAAATGGCGTGTTCGTTTTCTAGTTTTTTCTTTTATTCTGAAACAGTGCCTTTCGGCCAGGATTTCGTGGCACCATGCAAAAAACGTTACCGAGTTCCGCCATAGGTGCCACGAGCAGTGGTGTAAAAAGAGGCTTGAGCCAGGGGGGCAAAGCTTAGCTGAAGGGGGCCCACTGGTCACCGTCGTGGGCCCCACTAGCCAAAACTCAGAAAAAGGTCAAGAAATGATAAGGAATCTCTGGATGTCGTGGATGTCCATACTAGTTAAAAAACGAAAAAACCCTAACAAAACAACTAATTACGGAATAGTAAAAATCAAAATGTCAACTAAGAGGGGCCAGTTTTTACATTTAGCTTGCCAGGTGGGCGTCTCGCCCCCTAGCCCCGCCGTCACTTACGCCACTGGCCACGAGATCGTGGGAAGACTCCTCAAACAACAGTAAAACCTTTGGAGGTCTTTGAAAGGGAGTCGTCATGCAGCTTCCAATTTCCTAAAGCAAGCTCCGAACTTCAGTTTGCCATGCAGGCGCGCTACAACTCGAAGAAGTTTGAGAAATATTGGTTTGAAAGTTCAGCTTCTGACTTTACAAGTTTTTGCCAAAACGACAGAAGTCCTCAAAATCACACTTACTCGAAACGGTCTATTCCACTCCGGTCTGCGAATTCTCAAAACAATCACGGAAAGAAATGTGAGTCCGTAGAAAATCCATGAAGCAAAAGTAAAGTAATCAATTAGAGTTGAGAAGTTAGAAGCATCGGGAATTATCATGATTAGGGCAATGAAGGCCTGAAAAAAAGAACATTAAATCAGGGGTCACCAGCATGGAGTCCACGGCCACTAGGTCGCCAGCACGAACCACGTTGGTCGCCCGCGAGCTTATTCTGAAATTGCCAATAACATGACCAGTGCCTTCACACAGATGCAAATCATTACTTTTATTAATGATAACATTATCAAGGATAAATTGAGCAATTTTTTATTCAGGAATGTGCACCAAACTGGGAGCTCTTGGCATTAATCCCAAGAAGCAGCTCTCAGGATCAAAAAGGTTGGTGATCCTGCTTTAAATTGAAGATGTCATGATTACGTTCGTCTGCTTTACCATAAAATGTTGATGATAAAATAAATTCTTTGCAGTGGTGGATCAAGTGTGGCCAATTTCTTACAATTGCTCCTGCTAAATGATCTCGGATCCTTTTGAAACTGCTCTATTTTCCAAAGTACCAGCTATGGACACAATCAATGATATTTTGCGCTTCAATTTGTTGATTTTGTTTTTCACCCCTATTTCTTACTGCCTCCCTGCCAACGGGTTTGGATACACCTTGCTGATTTGACAGAGATCTGAGGTTTACTTTTTTGAGCAGCATATCATCATCAAAGACAAAAATTTTGCTGCTGGCAACATCTAATTAAAATTATGCTTATATTTACATTAAAAATGAGTGCAGGTGAAGGGGTGAGCCGGTAAACGCTGATGTACGAGAATATTTTCAGCATATGCCCTTTTCGTCCTGCTGCGTAGGTCAACCTGCGCAAAAACAAGTGTTAATGTTAAACTGAAACCGAACGTTACATTTAAGATCTTTCAAGCTTTCAAAAAGGCAAAAATTCATTACCTGTAAACTTGTGCGGTTTGATACAGCTCGCACAATTCAAGCCTCTCAACCTGGATACTTGCTGTGGAGTTATCGCCAAAACTTGAAACGTATTTGTTAGGTGCCGGTAAGCTTCACCCATAGTGTTATGGATGAATCGCCACCACTGTAGCATTCAAAACGCAAATAGTTGCTTCGCTCGCTCAGAGCGCAAAGACACCGAGGTTGCTGACAAATTGCCTCTACTCTACAAATTAGTTCGAAAAGCGCAAAGATTCAATACAAAAGCTCCCGTGTGCTTCGTGGCACCTCACGATTTCAGCACTTTCTTGTGATTGATTTCCCCTATCACCCATATCACCCCCACCATGTCGACAATGTGTTCTAGCCCAACACAAAAAACAGTGAATATATAAAAACTAGTACAATACCAACCACCAAATCTTGCTTAAAATTTAGTGAAAACAAACGGTTGTCTGCCTCATGCTAAATATGGTTCTAGGACAACTGCCACCGGACAACTGCCACCCGGACAACTGCCACCTAGGACAACTGCCACCTACGAAAACTGCCACCTATAACAACTGCCACTTGGGACAACTGCCACCTAGAACGATCGCCACCCGGGAAACTGCCACCTAAGACATATTGAGTTTTTTTGCGTTTATTGACATTAAAGTAATGTGAACGTCACAAGGATGGAGTGTATAACAAAAATTTCTTCATCCTCTGACCACGTTGAAAGAAACGTAAGTTCAACTTTGAACCCTTTGGGTGAAGAATCTCGTGTCGATATTATTGCATCTTCACAAACATTCTAAGTCAGTGCAAAGTTTAATTTTGTATAGGCATTCTCAAACTTTTCACAGAAAACTCTTTTATGCACATTATCGCATTAAATCCACAAACTCACAAAACGCCTTTTCTTCCTTTCATTTCACGTTGTGGGTATTATTTTACCCTAGCTTTTGATTTGTGAGTTACATGGTATCAACAGCAACATTTCAACTAACTTTTCCTGACGTATGTTGAATCAATATTATCATAACAACCAGAGGTTCTCAAGCGCTCTGACGTGAAAAGTCCTTTACGTGCCGCAACGCGATACACCAAACTGAATTTGATAGCTTGGCAGTTGTCCGGGTAGCAGTTGCCCTGGGTGGCAGTTGTCCTAGGTGGCAGTTGTCCTATGTGGCTGTTGTCCTGGTGGCAGTTGTCCGGGTGGCAGTTTTCTGGTGGCACGTGTCCGGGTGGCAGTTGTCCTGGGTGGCAATTGTCCTAGGTGGCAGTTGTCCTAGGTGGTTGTTGTCCGGGTAGCAGTTTTCCGGTGTGGCAGTTGTCCTAGGTGGCTGTTGTCCTAGGTGGCAGTTGTCCGGGTGGCAGTTGTCCTGGTGGCAGTTGTCCGGTGGCAGTTGTCCGGGTGGCAGTTGTCCGGACACTGCTAAATATCTCACAAAAACATTTGAAACCTTGAGCAAGACAATTTACATGCTTTTGTGCGCCCGTGAGCACCTTCATTCGACTTTTTCAGCCTTTCACTTCAAAACTTGATGTTAGGATGTTTTCATCTCTCTACCACTGCCGGCTTCTTGTATGACGATGAGTGAACAGGCCCGTGGCCAGGTTTTTAAGTTTTGGGGGCAAAGTACATTTTAGGAGATCAAGATTTTTGTTTTTGTTATATGTTTATCACACACACAAATAAATAAAATACGAGTTATTAAATTTTTTCAGCACCGAAGTTCTCACTTTAAGAAGCTTACAAATATACGTTTAAGGAACCGAGCAATAAATTTTTGAGTGTAGATGTGAGATAAAAATGTAGAGTGAACTTGATATACTGTAGAATGGCAGTAAGAGAAATTCACTGAAAACAAGGTAAAAAATGAACTCTATATTAACTCAGTTTTGAATTGACTGCCCTTACCTTCCTGCTGTAAATGCACTTCCGTTCGCAGCTCCAAAGGTAGAACAAGCGACAGCCACCGGTACGATGAAACTGGCTGGACCGAAAACTCGATCGCCAAAAGTCTGCGATTTAAAAATGGTTGTAAAACACTTCAACCGGCAGGGAGACTAGTGATTTGTTCGTTTGCTTCCTTATTGGTAGGTCTGCAATTTGCCGGCAAAACGGACGCCAAAGCCCAAATATTTTTGAGGGGTTGACTTTATAAATCACAACAAGACCTTACAAAATACTGCAGCCTGTTTGGCGGAGTAGAGAAGGCTGCAGTACTAGTTATGAGACCTATCGTACACGAGATGCAGTCCACAGCCAGTGGAGTAACTAAAGTTTTGAGCCAGGGGGAAACTTAGCTGAAATGGGCCCACCAGCCAACACTCAGAAAAAAACTTGAGAAATGATCGTGAATTCGAATGTGGATGGCTATATTGACATCCTAAATCACCGGAAAATACTCCGAAAATCGCAAAAAAACAACAAACTGAAAGCCAAGGGAATACTATAACCGAAATGTAAGCCAAGTGGGGGCCCGATGTTTACACTTAGCATTGTTCGCATGAACTCTATGCGTGCCTGGATGTGGTCGGTCCTTGCGTTAGAACTCGATTAGCACGCACAACGACTTCCATCATCATAAAATGTCGGAATGTAATGAACATGAAAACATTTGCTGTTGCATGAAATCTTGCAATTCAGCGTTAGCTTCGAATAAAACGTCGTCATCTGAAAATAGTGAGGCTTCTGCTGAATCTTACAACGTCCTAATGTGCCACACAAAATGTCATTGAAATTGTTATACATTGAATTTCTTCATATTTGCTCTATCAACTACATTAAAGAATTTCTTTGGTTTACCATCTTGTCAAAGGTTTCAAAGAGACACTCAAAATATGAATTTTGTGTGTGCATTTTAACCTCAGAAAAATATCCCATCTATTTTCAAAGAACATGAACATCAGGTATACTTCTGTTTCTTAAATCCTGCTATTGGTCTCAGTTTTTTCTTTATTTGTAGTGCCGACAAAAGTTTGGAGAATATCTCTCGTGCAGAATGTGTGTTGTTCCACAAATTTGTGCTTGGGTATGTCTGTTTAAATGTTGGCCAAACATATAAGACATTACTTTAAAACAAAAACGTTTAGTGATATTGTCGAAAATCTTTAGAAAACTACAAATTGAAGGTATAGTTGTAAACACAATTTCAGTTTTATCATCGACTCCTCACACAAGTTTTTACTCGTTTGTGACTTGAATTAAATCTGTTTATTACCGAAATGTTGAAAGTTGAACGTGGCAGATGAATTATATCAAGTTGTCTTTACAAACTGTAATAAACTGACATAACTTTTCATGACAAAATGAAGGGTAAAAACAAAATGTTTTTCATGTACGCGGGGAAATTTCTTTAACCCAAACAAACAGAAATGGCTAAACTAAGTGATTCTCTATTTTATTAGACGACGTCTTTGAGGATAGAATTAAGTAATTTCCATCAAAACCCACTCATAATATATACTCGTACTTTTTTTAATCCAATCGGTGCATTTTTTATTGTTCCCACTCAGAAAGTTTCATAAAAGCAATTTACTTGCCATGACACCTTTGTACTCTGCAGCCCTGCTGCTTTAGCTCAAATCAGACTTGCGAGAGTAAACCAGTTTCACTCCTTGTGTAATCACAACTATTCAATTCATTGTTTTAAGTCAGGGGTTCCCAAACTGGGGTACATTTGCCTATCTGAAGGGGTACATTTAAGATTAGCAATAGAAGGAGAAAATACGTTTGTACATTATTCATTTAAAATTATTTATACATATGAATTTGTCTGAACCGTTGCATGTTACTGATCACGTTAGAAAAGGGGGAGTATTGAGTTCATACTTGTTTGCTGCATATTTAGATGATTTATTTCTTGAACTAAACAACATTAAAGCTGGATGTTACTGTTATATGGTTGAAATCTTATTGAACGACTTGATGTTTGCTGATGATATTTGTGTGTTTTGACCAAGTGTACGTGGGTTGCAAAGTATACTAGATGTGTGTCAGGCTTATGCAGAATCACATGAAATTATTTTCAACTGCAGCATGTGTGACGTTTAAGGCTAAGACAGCAATACGCACGGTTATCCCGTTGCTGACACTCGTTAGTGGGTGTACAAAGAGTAAAATCTGTTAGCTACTACAAAGATTTGGGGATTGTACGTGATGTTGAGCTTTCAGATGACAAAGATATTCAGACACAACCGCGATATCAAAAAGTTTTTTCCCGACGTTCGAATGCAGTGAAAAATGTACTTTTTCGTTCCTTCTGTACGCCCATGTATGCATTACAATTATGATGTGATTTCAGGAAGGCATACTTCCACAGATTGTTTGGGGCTTATAACTTTGGCTGCAGGGCACTATACAACATGCCGTGGCGAGCGAGTGTTAGTATTCATCAGGTTAAATATAACATTCCTACCTTTGAGGTTTTATTGAGATAAAATGCGTACCTGTTTCTCGACAGATGCAGAAAGTCTAACAGCGTATGGCTGCGCGCTTTGATGCAGTCAGATTGTTTATATTCGTACTTATTCTTTTAACAATACAACCGCATTTTCCTTTGTGACTGAAGGCCCGGACGTTCCGGTGTTAGTTTGAGGGCGTGTGCACTGTGCAGGCCACAACGCATTGGCCAGGGTTGAACTCTATTTCTCACATGCGATTTTCGTGTCCTACTCTGGATGTAGTGTTGTACCAATTGTTACGAGTTAGCAAACAACTATGTTAAGAAAGTGTCTGTAATGTAATGTTGTACGAAGTGTTGCAAGTTAGCTAACAAGTGTCTGTAATCCTGTAGTCCTACCACCAACACCATTACAAAACGTTCTGTGTCTATTATTATCAATCTGTTTGTGCAGATAGTGTGTCCTTGTGCTCTGTGAACTTCGTATCTGGTTCAAAGATTAAAATAAGAAATAAATGTCAGTGACTATTACTTTCAAAATTCATTGTATGCCTATTCGTAAATACATTTTTGTTATTTCCCTCAGCCTTTTTGTTATAAAAAGTTTTAGGGGCATGGGCGTCTGAGAGGAGGGCAATACCCCCAGGGTTTTGAAATTTGACATTTTCCCATCAAATTTTTTGCAAAAAAAGTTGTTTTCTCAGTTTCGAGTGGTGAAAATGAAATTTTGCCACTTTTAGCCCCCTTGCAAAAATATTTTTGGGCAACCCCTGGACATAAGTGTAGGAGCAGGCAAATTTTTGGGCGTGCGAAGGATTTTTGCCCGAAGTCCCCCAAACTTGCCCGAAAAGTTTTGTGTGACTTTTGCTAACAAATTTTCTCCCATAAAGAACCCTTTTTGGTGTGGCCTCCAAAAAAGGATTCATGTGTTTTTCTGCACACGTTGGGCACCATTTTTTGAATTCAAACAACGTTGGGCGCCATTTTTGCCCGGATTTCAACAAATCAAAACTTTTGGGGGTACGCTTTCACCCCTGCACCCCCACCTCCTGCACCATTGTCCCTGGAAAACCCACTTTTGGCCCTTGCCTGAAAAAAATCCTTCCAGCGCCCATCTTTAGCGGTACATGCTCATCTACCGAAATGCTGAAGGGGTACACGGCCAGGGAAAGTTTGGGAACCCCTGTTTTAAGTAGAGGTAACACGCAAATAGACATTTTGCACGTGTTTTCACAGCTTCTAAACACAAACCAGTCAATTTTATGAAAACGCTGATGAAGAAACGTTGAAAAGGATAATTGCTTGTGGCCAAGCAATTCCGGGTGTTATTTCTTTGCTTTGCTCCAGGACACTCACACAGTGTAGTAGTAAATGAATAACCCCCTTGTGCTGAGCTGTATTTTCCAAAAATTGTGCATAAAATAACGCGATTTTTATGCCATTACATTTTAACTATTACTAATACAATTCCACAGCTTTATGGGTTGCAATCGCAATGTGACATTTGGAAGTGACCGAAAATAGAAAAATTGTTGAAAGAAACAGCAATGCTAGAAACAACAATTTAGATAAAATGATGTAGAAAGTTTCGAAAGCCACAGCTGGTTCCCTTATTTGTAAAATTAATTGAAAATTTTTTGTTTAAGAACAAATGTTTTTCGAAACTTTCAAAACCCATTAGTCCATTGGCTTTTGCGTTTTGTTTTTTATGCGAAGTTTCTTCTTATTTTCTACTTTTCAGAACAGAAAAACAGAATATTTCAAATTGTTTTATTCTTTTTTAATTACTGTTTCTTTATCTTCTGAGTTTTATTCCCATTTTGTTTCATAACTTCAGTTTTGTAGGTTTGCGCAAAAATACTTACGAGAGCCACGGCGTTGGACGACATTATTTCCGCTGGCGTCATAACTGAGAAATAGGCGACGTTCACCAAGATGTACAAAATGGTGACCAGCGGAATGCCAATAGACACAATAATTGGGAAATTTCTGCAAAAGAAAAATTTTCACAATCAGTGCGAAGTTTGCTTTTCTTGAAAAGCAAATAAATCAAATTAGTAAGGGTCGAATTTAGTTGGTTAGGGCTTCTAAAACACAATGCTTAGCAAAATTACGAGGCTTATTAGTAAAATTTTCAATAATTTTGATATTTAAGCAACATTTTTATTTTCTACAGTTGCAACACCTGCCTGATATATGTCAATGAATGCAGAATTTCATTGAGATTTTGGGGATAATTTCAGCTGCGTAATTTTTATAAATAGGCCTCAATACATGCATATACTGCAAGCTTTTCCCATAATAACCTCAGAATTTTAACCAAAATTTGCAGATTGTGATGCTAACAATAAAACATAAAAATTGAGTGCGGTATCACTTAAGCACTCTGAAACTCTTAAAGACAATTGGGCGCCTGAGAAGGGCTGTTATTTTAACTTTAGCCTATTAATATTTTGTGGGATATCCTTTGTTCCTTTTAATCACTGCTTTCCAACGTCTTGTTATGCTAAGCAACAGGTTACGATGGTGTTCGGGAAACACAATGTGAACCTGTAAGCTGGGATGATATTTACGATTAGCGTTCTTTGATTCGAAGGCTTTTGTTTGGCAGCAATCGTGTTTATGCGACGTCATAAACATTCTTTGGGATTGAGGTCTGGGGATTTTGCTGAGGTTAAAAATCCTATTCACCCATGGGCTTCCATCCACTATGTTACCACCAATCTCTATCGATGACAGAATGCATTATCATCTTGGAACATTCAGTTTTTTTCCAGCAAACAGGTTCCTGGCACTTGCAAGGATCGGTTTCCAACACGGTTGCATCCCTAGTGGCATCCATCATTCTCTCGCACATGTGCAACCTTCCCATATCATTTGACGACATCCAACTCCAAATCATCACGTCAGTGGGGAAGTGTTTATGAGATTTTCTTCGCTCATAATTCTATTAGTTACTCTAAAACAGGGGTCGGCAACCTACGGCACGCGTGCCACGCTTGGCACACCAAGCAATTTTCAATGGCACACAGGGGCTCCAAGTTTTACATATCACTTTTGCTATGAGTCACACAGAAGATATATTGACCTTGACTTGTATAAAAAAACGTATGTTGTTGGCGCACTGAATGATTTGAAACCTTGTGTTGGCACACACTTAGCAAAAGGTTGCCGACCCCTGGTTTAAAAGTATCTTAATCTCTACAAAACACTTTTATGCCATTGATCGGGCCCCAATGCAAGTGTTCTTTTACTCAAACCATCCTGGCATTTCTTTGCTTTTCACTGATCTTCGTTTTCTTGCAAGCTTTGTACCCTGTTCAGCCAATTTCAAACACACGTCTTCGCACTGCTGATGGATCAAATTTTGCCCTTGTACTTTCGTGCTATACTTTACAGAGATCAGTGCTGCTGCGCCGAGACTAACGAGCGAAAGCCGTGCCAAATCTTAACGTTTTCCTCGTAAGGTTGCTTGTATTTTCAATCTAAAATAATTTTGCTGCATGTAAACCCGCAAATGAAAGCAAAACAGAAGAAAAGAGATCCGCATACAATTCTGCGTTCAGCAATATATAACACGTGGTGGTGCATTTTCGATCAAAACAGCAAAAATGCAAAACCTTCAAAATTTTTCAGCTGATCTCAAAATTTTGCACAGTCCATGCCACTTGGCACCTGCTGCACTAAGTACAAGAAGTCCAATACTTGTCCGCAAACAGTTGTACCCACCGCACTGGATTTGTCAGTTCTTCAGTAACAAAGTTTAGCTGGTTCCTGTAAAAATTAGAAAAAAGTGAGTGAAGCCTTTAATTACTTTTGAGCACGCATAGATTTCTCTTGCCGACTGCGCAATCAAAATTTTATTTTTCTCACAAAAAGCACTTTGCAAAGAAAACACTGGGTATAATGACTGGCGATGAAGTTTATTATATACTGTAACTGAGAAAAACAAACAAATACGATGCTGTCACACACCAAAGTTTTTACGCAATCTTTCTTTGTTGCCCGTATTTACTAATGGAAAGGCGTGGCACGGGAGTACAGGAAGTTTTAAAAAGTTACGTGGTCTGACGCAGTCAGTGCTATTCTTGTCTAATCGCTTAAAAAGAAAAATCTGTAAAGTGTTCAAAATCATTTGGGTACATGCGTTATCCACCAAGGATATAGATACGAAAAATCAGATGGCATTAAGAGAATTTAGGGGTGGTCCATATGTTCCAAGGAGAAACAAAATACTTATGAGTGATTTTACCTATTTCATATATTAGCGTTTCTTCATGTCATTATACAATAACCGAATTATGCTTACTCATAAGAATACAAGATCATCCTTTTGTGCTCATGAAAGTTTGAAACGGAGCCCATTCGTGCTCATGCAAAGTTGACACGGAGTTTTCCTGACCAGTTTAAAATTTTTAGCTGCTACGTAAACAAAAATATGTTCCAGTTTTGCTTATAGCATTGAGCACTTGATATGCTTAATCTCGGAACTAATAAAGAACCACTTTCAAAAAAGTTTCTTAACCCTGCTCAGGTAACCTCTGCCCAATTTGGGCAAATGGTTCTTCCACTTAAATTGAAAATTAATTACCGTTCACGTAAAAAGCTGGTTCTTTCAGTAGCTGCATTTTTTAGACGCTCTTTCAGGCAGTCCTATCGAAATCTGCACAAGTTTTGTAGTTTTCGATGGGGCACAAAAATTTGCCCAAATTGACCCATGGTCACGTGAGGTGTAACACAATTCCTTCACACAGATCCCTCCTAAGGCAACCTTGACCAATTTGGGAAAGAGTTGGTGCATGTAAGTTCACTACTAAGCCACGCCAGCAACCTCTGACCGAAGCCAGCACGGGAGTAGATCACACGAGTGCAAGACCTGACGACACAAACTAATTTGGCGCGAATGGCTCCTGCTAAGCTCGTGGTTTTCATTAAGAAACAGGCAAGAGAATGTATGACGCCTTCTCTGTCAGAGGAAAGAAATTGGAGTCAGAAAGGGCCTGCACCGTGTGCACTTGTGGTGAAAGGTCAAAGCATTTTATTGAGGACGTGATGAACCTTGTTCTTCTTTTTACCTATGTTGATAAATGCTCGCTAGGGTTCCTAGGTTTCGTATGTGGCACTGCTAGCCTAGCTGAAAGGCTTGGGAATATCAACCACACTCAGATACCAAACGGCACAGCCTGTTTACAAACATTAACGAACAAGAACGACCATTGCGCATGCGCGACATTACATCTCAACGTGTGACATTAGCATAACATAAACCAATACACACAGCGGTCGGCGTTGCACACGATCAGTCCTCAACAACCTAATTGAAGTTTCTAGAACTCTGGCTTAGGTTTGCTCCTTGTTGTGCGTGCACTTGTGGTAAAAAGCCAAGGCATTTTATTGAGGACATGAACTTTGAGACCAGTCAACGCTGTGGAACCTGTCCACTATCAAAACAGAACAAAACGAGGATCACATTCAAGTTTTCTGCAAAGATTACTCACATCCCTGGAATACTAACCCCGGGGGATTTCAACCCAGACAGGAGTGGTGGCCACGTGGTCCCTAGGTGAAAATCACCCGACGTTATGGTTGGTTGTGAGTTCGGGTGAAAATCGCCCGTCATTATGGTTAGTGTGAGTTTGGGTGAAAATCACCCCACGTTACGGTTAGTGTGAGTTCAGGTGAAAATCACCCCACCTTATAGTTAGTGTGAGTTTGGGTGAAAATCACCCCACGTTGTGGTTAGTGTGAGTTCGGGGTGAAAATCACCCGACATTGTGGTTAGAGTGAGTTTTTGGTTTCCCTGTTAATGCCTTGACATTGTACAAATTGACAAACCTCCACTAATTTATAGTTTTCATATTTCAATTTTGGGGGCTTGGTGCATTGTTTGGGTGGGCTTAGCCCACCAAATACCCCCTGTGGCGGTGGGACTAGCCTTATGTGAGACATGAAAGTCAATAGCAGTGCCGCGAACAATCTGATTGCCCAACAATTGCCGTAAAGCATTTGCCCATTTTGGGCAAGTTTACCTTATGTGCCTGGGTTTCGTAAAAAATTTGCCCATTTTGGGCAAGATTGATTAATGTGGCTGAAAAATGCAATGAAAATAGAAAAATTTCATGTCTCAACCTAGCGTAGTTTCACTGCAGATAGAACCACAAGCTTGAAATGAGGTTCTGTTTGAACCTTAAACCGACCACCAATGACGTCTACTGGCGGAATTTTTGGATTTTTCTTTACTTTTTCGTTCACTTGTTAAGAGCTCTTCCCACATTTTTGTTTGGAAAATTCCTTTTGTTCTTCATCATATAAACATTTTTCCAAAATCAACAGGTTGTCTTTTTCTGATCGGATGAGCTTCAGAAGACTTACCAAGTTGTACAAAAACCTGCGCGCCTGTCTAAGCCTGTCAGTTAGTCCAGTATAAGCGAATAAACAAAATCTGCCCATTTTTGGCAAGGACAACAACGGTGTTTGTGTTTAGAGGTTACCTGAGCAGGGTTAATTGAAATTGCTGATGATTACTAACGCTGCGATTCTTATATACGAACAATGATGTTCTTTTCTATGTCTTGAAGCACCACCTTTGATTTTGTATTATTTAAGCCTTCATTACTCTGTGGCCACTGAACGCAATTGAAAAACAACTTAAAACAAACGACATATAGCATTAACTACGAAGTTTAAATGAAACCTCAGATTCAAAAATATTGCAGAGCAAGTTGTTGCAATTGTATTGCAACAGAATGGCCTGCAAGTTAACGAAATTGCGAACGAGCAGCTTTATCAAGCACAATTTTGCAACAGTTTTGAGGCCGCAGTCCTTTGACAACTCATTGAAGCAAATTGATGACGAAAACACACAACCCTTTACTTTCTCTGGTCAATACAATCAAAACTTAAGCGTCACATGTTGTTTGCTTTAAATCCAGTCGCGACATCGCTCGCTTACCATCCGTCATAAGACCACAAACCGCTGTAGAACGCAAGCGCTATTGCCGAAAAGCTCTGCTTCGTGCCTGCGAAGGAATTTTCGAAGTTCTCCGTGTTGCCCTGTGCGAGCATTACAATGCCTCCGACCACGATCGCTGCTATGATTGCCAGCTTGGCAATGGTGAAAAACACTTGCACTCCGTTGCTGACTTTCACGCTAAAACAGTTCACCGTCGTAATCAGCACTGTAGAAAAAGAATAGAAAATGATAAAGGAGAAGTTTTTATAAATTCAATTAATCAAAAATGTGCCAGCGTTTACCCTGTGTCTTGTTTCTGTGAGTTTATATAAATAAGCCTGGTTCAGTTGGAAGAATACAATTAAAACTGGTTTTGCGACACATAAGTATCGGGAAAACAAATGTGAGAAATCACAGAGAAAGTTTGGTCGAAACCACTTTGCTGGAAAGTCAGTTATTTCGAAAAAAGTTTAGATTACACGATGCTCATTACAATAGAATCTTGTTTATGAAAAATTGTTAAATGCAGACTGTTCGCTTGATACCAGGCTCATTTGATACGAGTTGTTTCAACAGATGTCTATTCGATTGAGAACTCTCACTTCATTCATGGTATATAGGTCGGAAACATGCTAAATCAATTCATAGCTTTTTGCACGTTTCATTCCAGATGGGTTCATTTTATGTCTCGTCACGTAATTATCGTTTCATATGGTACTCCTTCACAAAAGATCATTTGCTAGAAATTCGACCCTCACTTTAAATCAGTGGTTCTCAACGTGGTCCAGTTGGACAACCGGTGGTCCAGTGGGACAACCGGTGGTCCATCTTGAATTGCTAGCAGGGTTGCGGAGTCAGAGGTAGAATGTCCGACTCCAAATCCGACCTTTCCAAAATTTCCCGACACCGACCCGACTCCGGCCTTTCAAAAATTTCCGACTCCGACACCTTAGCATAACATGAATGAAGTTTGGCTCGCAAGAGTTTTGTATCAACTAGCATCACTGGAAATCGTAGTACACAACAAGAATTCTCAGTTTTAATAAAAATTTCAAAAGAATTGTACCATTTCAACAGGCACGGCTTAGGATTCCTAACTTAAGAGTGCATTGTATAAAATGATTCAAATTGGGTTCCGCAGTCAGAGTCGGATACAAAATCCGACTCCGACTCGTAACGATTTTAGGAATCCGACTCCATCCAAAAACCTCCGACTCCTTGCGACTCCGACTCCGGCTCCAATTCCTGATTGCTAGTGGTCAACAAGGAGGTCCACAAATCCTTGATAAAACGTTCCTGAAAACAGCAACCTTGTGCAATACAGCTTTGACCAGTTGTTCATGAGGTGTCAGCATAGCAAAGTGATCCATCGGATATTTTATTAAAAAATGGTCCACGGGCCAAAAAAGATTGACAACCACTGGGATTTAAACAAATGACTTAATACAAATCGATTTGGTCCTGTGCTTTAAAGTCATTATTTGAATTCCAATCATTACGGTAGTTTACTAGGAAGCTGATTTTTAGTAAAGGTTTTGAAATAAAGGTCCCTCATCAGCAGTATCAAAATGCTTTGCATTTTGAATAACTTAATTTCGAAATGCAGTCTCAAGGTTTTGCAGAAAAACATTTGCACAAAGTTCATGGTTAATGCTCTTCGCATCAGAGAAGTACTATTAGGTTGTAAATTAAAAGTTGCCAGACGTCATAATTCAAGGGAAATGAAATTTTTACAAGTGCGTTTATGGCTTGTGATGTTTTCACAGTCAACACAGCCAAACCACATGATTGAGCACGCCACGATTTTTTGCAAGGGTGAGGCTCAACTTTTGATGCAGCGGCAGTATCTGGTTTGTGGGCGTTTCAAACTGCTTGAGCCATCCCGGCTGAAACTGACCACTTTTATGACTGAAACGGTTGCTGCTTCCTGTTCACACTGCTTACAAAATCAACCGTGAATGTTGCAAGTACGCCTGTATGGCAAGCAAACGTGTTTTAAAAATGGACTTGGCGTTTAAAAAAAGAAAATAAAGCATAGCCACTGCTGCTGCAGTGTTGCTATTTCAGCAACCGTCGCAGCCGCTGTCAGCTCATTTTAAATATTTTAAATCTTGTGCCAGCCTCTACCTTTGCTCAGTTGTATTCATCGTCATTTTGACGACTTGCATCTTCTACTGCTACGTTGTGTTTCCTAAGCATTGCGCTTCTGTTGCGAGTAAACTTGCTTTTACACGCGAACCACTAGAGGCATAGGCGAAAGAAACGTGGAGTACAGGAGGGTGGCTGCCACTCTAGCGCTACAAGATTTGTGAAAATCAGGGGAATTGGAGCAGTTTTAGTGAATATTCAAGTTAGCTTCCAGAGATCGAGAGAAAAGATCGATGCAAGGTGCAGCGTAAACGAAAATGATCGTTGCTGACTTCTGTAAATGGTGCAGCGTTGACATTGTATTGCGTTTCTAAATTGCGTTTCGCAAAATTCCGATGACATTTTTGCTCTTCACTTTACTTTTATGGAAAATTACCGAATTTCTGGTAGATACCAAACGGTAGAAGATTACTCTGAACAAAAAAGATCCGGGTTCATATATCAAGGAATGAAGACTTTTTAAGGACAAACGAATTACTTATCTCCTGATAAAACCCTTCCAAGCGTCTGGTTGAGATTGTTGATGACAGCATCCAAGCACAGCCTCACTGGCAGTGCTCATCAGACCACTGCGAAATCTTTTTTTTGGTCTTTGAGTGGTTGTAAAAATTCTGAAAAATTGTACCTCTTTTCTGTGTTTCTCGTCATCGTTGCAAAATCATAACGTACTTTGTGGGAGAAAACCAGATATTCGTGAAAATTTGACCTGAAACCCGACTTTTAAAATTGTTTTTGTAGCTAAACTGCTGCGGCAAAAGTAGTGACGGTTGTTTGCGCCAGTCTGGCACTTTCGCTTTGTTTCTTGTTCCAAAACGATCATCGATTTTTCCGTAAATGCAACCAGCAGCATCGCACGAACAGCAGGCAGCATCAAAACTCAGCAGCGCAAGAACTTACGTATGCAAAAAGCAGAGGCACATTTTTGTATTGTGGCGGGAGGTGTACATCCGGGATAAAACGGTGACGTCACGTACTCGGCGAAACCGACAGAGATGATCGCGAACGATGACGGTTTCGTCACAATGACTGAAGTCCACGCATACAAGTAGGCGATGATATCTCCGAAGGCAGCTCGTATGTAGTTGTACTCTCCGCCGGAGCGAGGGATCATCAGGCCAAGCTCCACGTAACTCAAAGCACCTGAAATTTTTTGACCGGTTAACGGAAAGATGCAAGTTTTTAGCTGCGGTTGCAACGGTTTTTCATGAAAAAATGCGGGCACTAAACCTGATTACATTGTCTGGTTAAAATAGTTCTTGGAAAAATTACTTAAAAAAGACATCGTAACTGGATTGGTCAGCGACAGTATACTTATAGAACCTGCAAACGTTCGCATCTTTAGGCACCATGTTGCTTCCACAAGGTTTCAGCTGTTTTTTACTATTAGACAAAGCAAATAGCTTTTCTTGACACATCACGCCACATGTCTGCCAATAAAGTGTGTCACACAATTGCTATGAATGCAGAATGATGGACAATAGACAACGCCGTTGTTAAATGAAACAATGCAAGTCTTGTAAGCCGAAGAAAACTTGACTTGCGTTCGCGCCTTGGCGGTAAAGGAATGAAAAACAAACTTGGGGTGGAACGATGCACAGAGGCTTTGCGCAAACAATACCAAATACTAACAACAGAAATTACGCAGAAAATAAAATACAACCTTCGTAGAAAGTTATTATCAGTCCGTGAAACATTATACCAGGGTTTCACAACTTTTCCTCCTAAACCCCTAAAATATTTTGTTCTGACCTCGTACCCCCTACAATTTACAACCAATAACCAGCTTTCAAACGTTTATAAAAGAATTACATTTTTTGATAAGTAAAGAAAATCAAACATATGTACAAGAAAGGATGACAGCGATTAACATTTGAATATCTTCTACAAAAACATTTGCTTGAAATATGTTCAAAATAATAAAATCAAAAAGCTGACTTTCAAAAGTTTGCGAATATATTTCAGTTCAATCAATTTTTTGTTACTATTTCTTACTTTTTGCTTTTCAAAACGTGTAATTTTGTTGCTGATAGCAACACGCATGACTACCTGTGCAATCAAACGATTTCTAGAATTCGAAAGAAAACAGAAAGCAGGAGAGTAATAAACCTATCAATTTCCTTTCATTATGACGGACATTTCTCGCATCCCCAGGGGGTGCAAGCACCCCTGGTTGGGAACCACTGCATTATACAGATAATCGTAAAATGAAAATGGTGGTGTATACGTCTCTGTGAAAAAACAGCTGCAAACAAACAACTGATGTCATATTCGCTTTCCAAAAAACGCAAACACAGGGTGTCAGGTTTCCGTTTAACGTACCAAAGGTCGCCAGCAAACCGCATCCAGCCCAAATGCAAAGACTTGCGCCAAGCGATCCTGAGTTGATCAAAATTCCTGCAGGAGACAGAAAAATTCCAGATCCGATCATTGTTCCAACAACCAGGGAAATTCCACCGAAAATTCCCACCTTTGAAAGCAGCCCGTGTGTATCAGCTAAAAAATCGGTTGTGAATTTTCAAAATCTGACTTGCCATCTCACATCGTGTTAGATACTTTATAAAAAAAATGTAACATTTGAACGGTAATGTGTCAATATGACTGGCAGTCAATGCTCTGTGTTCAGTAAATGAACACGTTGCATGTCGCATGGACTGAAAAACGCCAATGACAAAAATAAGATATCAGTGGTATACAAATTGTACCAATGGTAAATAAAAAGCGAAAGTGTGGCAGAAAGTTCATCTCTTCTCATCTTGCCTTCACCCCTGTGGTTCAGATAATGCCAGTTTGCAACAATGCTTATGACAACATAAATAGTTTTTTAAAGCATGAATTGTTATCAATGATGGAAACGGACTTTTTTGCTTCTTTCTCAGTTCATCACACGGATAAGAGAGAATATAGATACCAAGAAGAAATATAACTGTTAAGAAAATTGATATGTGTGATTGTCCGAACGAGTTGAGCAATTGTTTTTATTTTACCTTTCTACCGATCTTAACCCAGAAGTTTATGAAGGGTGCAGGTGGTTTCGTTTGATATACAAAATAATGAAACAGAGTATTTCAATTATTTTGTATTTCGTGTTTGTATGCAAAAGCATTAACATAAACTGAAGACATTGACAAAACTGAAGCTTGCAACAACGACGCATAAGTTTCAAGAAACACCAAAACATTTTAACTTTGCGAATGATTTAAATTTTCATTTGCAAAACATTGAGCAGCATCCTCACGTTTCATTTGCTCAAACAAAAACATTGGCAAAGAGAATTTTGCAAGTTTGTGGCTTCAAAGTAACGATAGTAATCGCTTGTACAACAACAACTTCTCAAAATATTTTTCTTTAATTAAAGTCCAAAATTTTTGACATAGATTTTCATGCAATAAAGTTCAGTTTCGTTTCGTTGATACTCGTCCATGCGGCTGTTTTCACAGTGAATGCTGCACTGGGCGGTGAGTCAGTGACAGCACCGCGCGTGAACTGTTCCCTGCAATAAAGTTAATGTTTTGAATTGAAAAAATGTTACGTAACTTTTTTGATTGAAGCCATAGCGGTTTTTAATACCCATGCTTGTGTTGCAATCCGTTCAGGACTGTATTCATTTTTGTTAAGAACTCATTTAACACTCATCAAAGGTTAGGTTTCACAGACAAGACTTTTTGTCCAAGTTTTCTGTTCAAACGGTTTCAAAGCAAAAGAGCAAGCAGTAAAGGTTGGACACTTCCAGCTATATTCAGTAACGACAAGCAGGTTAAGCAAAATTTCTTCAATTTGCAATCACTTATGATCAGTGGTTGGCAGCTCGGGTGTTGAATAACATTAGGGGGTCATCGTTTGTTTAAATGGTGCGTCATTCCAAGGTCTTGTCAAACATTGACTCAGGCAAGCGCTCTGCCAGGTACGGATTGCCCTGAATGCAGTCGAAAGTTTAATGTGGGTCGGAAAGCTCGTGTACGCAACAGTGATAAATATGACGTGATCAAAAAATCAAGAATCTCTTTGGTAGCGAAAGCGTACTACACCAGATTGCCAAACACATATATGCATCCTTTGCTGCAACAGGTTTCAACACGAAAGCTTTTTAATGAAAAACGCTCAGGACAGGGGAAATAATACATATTTTTCTGTACTTTATACATTTTGATACTGGAAATCATGAATTTGTATCCATGATTAAAATATTTGTAAATCATTTTTTTCTTTTCATTACTCTAAACAAGGGCTGTGCAACCCGAAGCTGAACTTTGTGGCCAGCGGAAAGGTTCAGATTTTGAAACTGTGTTGCCAATCTTCCGTGGGTGGCCAACGAGTTGTCTAATGCGCAGAACTTGACACATAGAGCTGTGGCCCCTGGACCAATCTGGTAATGTGCATTTGGCCCTAAACTACACCAGCATAAATTTCGGACTGGCAAAAGGTTCGACAAGACGTTTCTTAAAGTTATCTGTAAAAAAGAAACATAAATTTCGCAATGTGTTTGTTGTTCATGCCAGCCCTAAGAAAGTACCTGCATTGCCACGTTTGGAGTGTCTCTTATAATAGTGAATGCAGTATTTACAGTAGTTTTGTATTTACCACACTTGTTTACTCGGGTTCCGACAACAAAGATCCGGTGAGCGTTTGAGATGCGCCGTTTTTAATGACCCTTCGAATGTTCAACAAACCCAACATAAGCTTTTTGCAAAAAAAGAATGCAATGTAATGAAAATCACGGCCAATGAAAACGATACAAATGACATATTGCAAACGTTTCGATAATTCCTGTTATCATCATCAGTGCATTGCAAATTTGCAATGCATTGATGTTTTGCAAACAATTGCAAATTTGCAATGCACTGATGATGATAACAGGAGTTATCGAAACGTTTGCAATATGTCGTTTGTATCGTTTTCATTGGCCGTGATTTTCATTATAAGGCTATTTAGCACTTCCGCTTTTCGTGTACCAAGAGTACCAAGAATGCAGTGGTTATCTGAAAATGACATGCTTCTATCAGAAAACCTACGCTAGTCTTTAAAACTGGATATAAGCTGCTGAGCTCATTTTGCATAGATGGCCAGCAGGTAGTAAACACTTTCTGGCTGCTGCCATAACAGGTTTTTACAAACCGACATTCGGTAACAAATGTCATTCACGTTCCAGCGCTGCCCTTACCAACTTTTAAAATCGAAAGGTAAAAGACAGTTTAATTTCATCATTTCCAGAATTCGTTGGATGCTTGAAATCGCAAACGATGTAGAAAGATCTCATTGAATGTTTTTGTATCTGCCTATTAACAAACATTTCTCTTGTTTTTTTATTAAATCACCCACTCTCATCGTTTTTTTCATTCCTTTGGCCGTTTAGCAGCTGATCGTAATCCCATACGTTACGTTAATGTGGACATCTTGAATTGACAACGACTTACGTCCATGGAATTGCACTTGAACGGACTTGTGTGCATTTTCATCAGATATGAAATGTAAATCAAGAAAGTCCCTGGTTGTTCATCAAATAACATTTGAAAACTCCTGTCCAATACTTTAGGCCAGTGGTTCTTAACCGGGGGGCGCGTCCCCAGGGGGGCGTCAATAAATTTGAAGGGGGGCGCGAGCGTTTACGCGCTCTGCAACATGGACAGTTTGATCAATAAATTTACCAATAGATGCGTTGTTTCAACAACTTATTTAATGTCAGGGGGGCTTGAAACAAACGGCAATTAATTAAGGGAAGCGTGGTAGAGAAAAGGTTAAGAAACACTGCTATAGGCGTTTCTGGGAAAGGTCTGTACGCTCTCACATCACAAATGAAATTTAATGTGTAAATTTCAGCAGAAAGTGACTATACATTTTGAACTGAATCATTTCTACTGATTTTGTATGCAAACACAAAATTTGAAGGAAGTTTAATACCATTACCACACTCAGTTGATCAGCAACAAGAAAGAAGATATCCAACTCCAAGTAACCCCTAAACTTGCAAAACTGCGTGCGTGTTTATTTGAAATTAAGCATGTTTCTGGATTCAGTTTTAAACTTGCTGTTGTTTTTACAGCTACGTATGCATCACGGAGATATTAACGCTGAATAAAACTGGATGCTAAACTCTTAGAAATAAAAAAGGTATTATCAGAATCAAATGTTACAGGGTATGTACGCGTGAAATTAGGCGGAAATCAAAACAGAGTAACAAGTTCTAACATTCAAAAAAACCGAGCAGAACTGCCACAAAGATATTATACACAGCAAAAAACAATTTCAAAACAGTAAAAATTGCTTTATAACAGAAATAAAAATTTAAGTTGGATTGTCAGTATTACTGAGTGGGATTTAATGTATTTTTTAACTACCACAGTATGTTTTGCATTGTTTTATTTCCAACAAAATTCAAATCATTATTTTGAAAGCCCCAGTTCGTTCCGACCTGCAACAAACTTTATCGCTTCTGTTAACTTCCTCTTAACGACGAATAATTGTTTGGCATTTTTGTGCTTTGAAAAATAACATTTTGTTGAGTCATTCAAAGTTGTGCTTGTACGTCATTCATTACCTAATTAAGCTTTATACCTTCGATACCAATGAAATTGCTCTTTTTTCGCCAATTTCTGAAGAAGCACCGTCAAATAACGAAAGCAAAAGTGAATCCGTAGGCTGGATTTGCGTCATGACGTTGCCATTTCAGCCTAATTTTAAGTATACATCACCCTGTGTTTATCGGCTGTCGACAAAGTCCAAGGGCCCAGCGAAACTCTGCACCTTATGTAGTGCTGAGCAATTCCTGTATCTTCAAACATGGTGGTGTGCGGTTAGGTAGAGCAAACAAAATAAATACCTTCAAAATCTTCTAAGAACTCAGGAGCTATAAGTAGTACTTTTTTTTGCATTTGTAAATTTTGGTAAATCATGGTTGCTTTCTCATTTTATCATCTCCAATAGTTTCGATTGTTGGAAGCACTATTTTCATCAGCATCTTAGTAGAATGGCATTGAGCATGTTGAAACGACTGGGAAGGCCTTTCAAGCTGCACAAGCTGGCAAAGTTTGCGTTGGGTGGAAAACTCTGTTTAAACACAAATGAAAAGATTGTTTTCATATTAAACAACTCTGCGGTTTTTGGACGTTAGGATTTGTTTTCGACCAGACAAGACCAACTCCGGTTCAATGCGTTACGGACCGGGCTAGTGGACTACGTTCATGTGTTAAACAACCGAGCAATGTTTTCGATGTAGTAGGCTTTCTGCTGTTGTGTGATTCCATTTACGTAATAGCTTTATCTTAACAGACTTTGTCAGCAAAAAATGCTGTCGAAGTCATTCGCTGTAACTGAGAACAGCTCACCTGCATTCGATTGCTCAGAAAAAATTTTAAACTGCAAGCAGTTTTAACAAGGCTTTGCAAAAACTATAATGCTTGATATAAAAGTGACAGAGCTTGGTTTATGATTGAAATATCACTTTTAACATGAATACCTCTTTATGCTAAAGATTAATTGGTATGTTTTATATCAGAACTGTGGCCCAAAAATTTTCCACTGAGAAGAGATCGTATAAAATGCAAGCTGTTTTTTCCGATGGGTTGGGATTCAAAACAACCACGCGTGTGGCGCAACTACAAAGCATTCAGTATTTTCTCATCGCCAGACACTTTGCTGAAAGGTGGTTAAATTACTTCAAGCATTTGACGATTTTGACACCTTACGACCTGGTTTACGGCTTATTGATTGATATGAACGAAAAAACCTTAGCAACGTTAGACGATAAATCACGAAAGCACAAGGAGTGATGGTGGAGGCCACCAACTCTATTTTCAACCCTGTCTTTGTGAGAAGAAATCAACTTGGGAGCGATGTGAAGGAGCGCATAATAAACACATACTTCCAAGCAGGTATATGGTCAATCATAAAGAGGAACGTCAAAGATCTTGGCAAAGATCTTGTTAGACAAAGTAAAGAAGCAAAACCTACCTCCTGTTTTAACTTCACCACATTGTCTTTCTCTAAACTTGTACTGCTACCTTCACTTTGGTACTTGCGTCTTCGCAACTCAGTAGACATGCTTGAACTTTCACAGTGTTTTTCAACTTTGAAAATATTTTGATTCCTTATGCAAAAGCAGCCACTCTTACGCTTTTCCAATAAACTGTTGAATCATGAAATACAATTCAATTGAAAGAATCAGTTTCAGCAAAAATAAAACGCGCAAAGAGGTGACAAAGACAATGCTCGTCCTGAGCCAAACTGGAGCAGCATGCCATGATAGTTGCCGGGCCACTCCTACTGAAATAACCATGACATGTATCGACTTTCTGGGTATGGCAACAAAATTCGAAAACACATTGATGGGCTTGCTCAATGGCCAAAGTGGAAACGTCAGGTCATTTTTACAGAAACGTAAACTAGTGCATTATTTGGTGCAAATGAATAAAGTGGCTAGAGCCACGCAGCTTGCCGTTCAAGAAAACGCTCATAGTGAACATTAAATGCTCTTTTTTTCGTGTATTTTCAGGATTTTATCCAGCTGCTGCAATGGCGCTGTATTGCACGATTGTACTGTATCTGTCATCAGTGTCCAGCTGCAAACCACCAGTTCGCTATAAAAATAACATTTGATTGATTGAACCCAAACCACTCCAAAAACGTTTTTGCTCTCCAACGCATGTATACCATGCTTGCAGCTGACTGAGTTATGCATGCTGATTCCTGTTCAAATGCTCCCAACGTTTCCAAAACGCAAATTAATTTATATCTGTATCTCTGTCAGTTGCTTTAGACCGAAACCTGAGGCGACAGCTTGATGCGTGACAGCACACTAATCTTGGTCTTTGCTCAAATGAGACTCTTCATCTGGTACTAGCGCTGTTTGCTGAACCAGCGCTTACTTAAGGAAAAATAAAATTTTCAACACGAGCTGAAGGCCAGTACCCCGCGGTTTCGTGTTTTTTCATTTGTCTATTCCTTTATTTATCCACCTTTTCTTTGTTTACCTATTTGTTTGTTCATCCATCTTTTCAACTTGTGCCTTCTAACCGCAAACATAAGGATCCTTTCGTGGAAAATAAAATTTATCAAGAGTTTTTTCCAAAATGTGATTGGGTGTTACTCATGCCGCATCGAACCATGTGCTTCTCTTTCACTGAAAGCATAGTTTCGCTTTCGCATCGACTCGAAACAAACCGTTTATCAACCCCAGATTTTCAACATAGTTTCCACCAAACTTTCAAAATGCTTTTGTTGCACTTGGTAAATGCTGCCAGTACAAAGCTGTAGATACATTCAGCTGTAATATGAGATATATCCATTTTTACTTTGATGACTGAAAGATTCTTTTGCGATCTTTATCTGCCTCGGTACTTCGCAGGCCTGATAACCACCAACCACCTTCTATCAACACGACTGATGGAACCCACGACGTATCCACGCTCATTCCACTGCATTCGTGGCGACTTTGCACAAACAACCGAGATGATTCTGGGTGAAGCAAATGTTTTTCATGCGCGAAAATCATCTCTCCCGACGATGATGGCTTGGGGGCGACATCTTGTGTGTACCAATGATTTTGACAGGAGTTTTTTTTGCCATTTCAGCAAAAACACTTTTCAGAAGTTGCAAACTAACGGCGACAGTAAACGTACGGACATTTTTTACATGTTTTTTATTTTTATGGGTATTAGCAACCAGTGGTAGAATTGGGGAGGGGGCTATGCGGGCCACCCAAGGATACGTTCCTGAGACAACGGCATGACTGACATGACAGAAAATTCAGAAGTGGATTCATGATACACAACTTTAAAAACACTGAAAGCTGGGACGACAAAGCTAGCAACACATAAAAGTTAAGCGATACCAAGTTGGCATCACCCCCTACTCCTCTAATTTTGTACCGCGTTTCTCTGCATCCACCATCAATAAACTAGAAAGTTTATAACACACTTTCCCCCTGAAAAAATCCTTGCTTTTCTGAATTTTTTCACAGTGATGTCCTTATGAGACTCCATGAAACCACAGGTAACAACCAAGCAGAATCAAAACACTAAATTTTTTTTAAATTTAATTCTTTTAACTACATTCAAGAACATGCAGGTTTGGACAAACAATATTAGACTGCAATTTACAATAGACTTAATCAAAAAGACAAATTGAGTTTGATGCAGATCAATCGAGCACAAAACAGGTCTGCGTTTGAACATAACAAAACTCTTGGGATTTCATGTGCACTACCCAGCCTATGCTCTTAAAGCAAGGCCCCTTTTTCACAGTCGTCCACACTATACAGTATAATAAGAAGCTTCATTATCTGACAGTGAAAAATAATAATTACCACTTGGTAATGGTATAAATTCCTGCTCTTACTTGACAGGGTCTTTTCAGAAGTTTTTGAACAAACGTAAACCCACAGTTTATTTAAGGTATTGAAGTTGGTTTGAAGTTTTTCCTTATTTACACATTAGAGATGCTAGTGGAGGCTATTTGAAAGGAGCGTACTTATACATTACAGTTGCTGTTGGGTGCCCCTTTGAAAGCAGAGTACTTACACATTAGAGTTGCGGTTAGCGGCCCTTTGAAAGCAGAGTACGTATTCATGATCAGCTTCAGAATATATTATATGAGTGGACGTTTTTCACCAAACATGAGGAAAATTTACGCCCGAAACACTTCGAGAGTGGCCCTAAAAAGAGGGGGCCCGGGGCAAGTGCCTCGCTCGCCTCTCCTTAAACACTTAACACACCACTGTTAGCAACAACGTGCTTTGATGAATCTGGCAAACATTTTAAGTATTCCTTACTTTGGCTTGACATTTCCTGTTCCGAAACCTACTAACAAGCGTCTGCTGGTAAATTTCGTTTCTCTGAAAAATCAAAATGAGAACAAGTACTAAAAAGAGAAGACGGCGCACACCGGCATTGTCTAGTGTTTCTTCGCACATCAAAAACAACACAGTCGAGTACATGGCGCGATCTTATTTGTTGATGAATCACGAAAAAAAAACCATGATTCATGATTTTGTTGAACAGAACAAAGTTCGTGCAAAGATGTGTTTGTTGCCAAGATATTATCTTTGCCTGGTTTTAAAAGTGAAATGCCTTTTACTGTGAACGAACCAGGAGTGTAGTGAGGCGGGAACGCGTTCCCACACTTTTCGTGTTCTCGTTTGTAGTGTAATGAAAGTGAATACTTCATTAAATACTGATTTTAAAAAGGAATTTGAAGTGCTGTTGAAAATGGCTAGTTTTTTGCGTCCGTTCCCGCACTTCCTTTTTAGCATTACACTCCTGCAGAGAACGTTTTTATTAGTTGCAAGATCCACCGGTTCGACGTACAAGAGAAAAAGCTAGGTTCACGAGAGATCTTGTCGAAGCAATTCACGCCTCGTTGCCTGACGTAAACTGAACATCACTATAACGCAAGAAGCCGTAATAATAAAGCGCCATCGTTTGTCCACAACATTACTCATTGACATTGCTGGCAACTCTACTATTCCTCAAACGTGAATGTCGGCACGATTCGCAACAAACTTTTCCATCTATAAAAAAACGCTTTTTCCAATAAAAAGCAATTAGTTTGACATAACGGCAATTTGAAACATCGTTGGAATGCTTAAAAGCACTAGTGTTTCTGTATGCTTTCGAGGAATCAGTCGACTGCCATCTGCTTTCGTCTTTTTGCGATGATTCAAACTTGCACATATCTCTAATCAAGTATGTACTTTCCACGATGGGTGTAAGCAAGGAATCGATCAGCAAATTTTTAATAGGAAATCGATTTCACGTAAAATTACGCATCCTCAGTCCTGAAAATTTCAAGCAAAGCTTACAGGTGAAAAGTTGAAAGGCTGAAGTAACAGCAGAGAAAAAACAAACTCAAGACTACAATTAAAATTTCGTAATACAAGCTCATAAATCAAAACATCTTAACAAACTGACTGACGAGAATACTAGTGGCGACAAAAAAAACTGACTCATGAAATAAGTGTTTACTCAAAATTTAAGAAGACGTTTACTCAAATAAATAAATGACTGAAACATCTAACTAGTTGATGCTAATGGCTGAAAAATTTCTCCAACTAAAAACTAACTCTTGGTGAAATGACTAACAACGGTAGAGAAAAATAGTAAGCCATGTGCGGGCAATAAGTCTCTGGGGTACGCATTTAAACCTGCCACGAGTTCGCTTTAAACGCTGCGGTGGGAGTAAGCAAGCTGTGTTGAGAGAAAAAAACTAGCGCACAAAGCGGAAGACAACATCGGATTGAGTCAAACAACACAAAGCATCGTAATAATTATTTCACATGGGGGACGATCGTGTTCTGAATGTTGATTTGCGCGTCAATTAGGTGATACCATTTATTTTCACAGATATCCAGAGAGTGACAACTTGGTTGTTCGACAAAAGTAACGGAGTATGCTTCGTGCAGAGGTGGCTTGTTTATAGTGCCGTGGTTCTCTGAATAGTGCCACGACAAGGCCATCTGGTCCTTGTCACTGTCAGTTTTACAATCTTGTTTGTTCCAATTACTGCGATGCGCTGACCATCTGTTGGAAAATTTGTTGCTAGTTTGACCAACATACTGTTCATGACATATCACACAAGTCGCGACGTAAATGCCAAAATCTGCGCAAGTCAAGCTTTGGTTTAGCTTAAAAGCTTTGGTTTTAGTCAGCAATTGTGAAACATTTGGTACCATGGATTTGTTATTTTTTCCATAGCAACCACAAAGTGCACAGTGCTCACATGGCCTTGAGCCACCTTTGGTTTGCTTTCGTGTCTTGTTTAAAGCAAGGTCTTTGTAGTTCGTTAGCTTTTGTCCATTTGTGGTCTGTCTTTTGTAGGTAATCATTGCCTTCGGGTTTAACTTTTTTCTTTTTGTGTTAGAGTAAGCAGATGGGGAAAAGATGTAGCCCAAACCTGTGGGTCTTCTTTCTTGGCGCATTTTGGGGGCCGTAGTCTATCTTCCCAATTAGATGCCAATGCTATCATGTCATTAGTCATGTTCAAGGGAAATTTTGAACGGATCGCTTTCTCTTTGAGTCGGTTTAAGCTGCTGAGGTAATCTTCTTTTCTTTGGTTGAGGCGCCTCAATCTTATAGCTTCTCCAAACAGGATTGACTTGAATGTCGTTTGCGGGTGGTGAGAATTCCCATTTATGAATTGCTTTCCCTCCGCTGTGGGTTTTACGAAGTCTTTAGTGACAAAACCAAACACATCTTCAGTGGTTACGCAATGACTGACGTCCAGAAATTCAACTTCGCCTGTTTTCTCGGCAGTGCAAGTCAGTGGAAATCGTGGTACACAGCAAGAATTCTCTGTTTCAAGAAATGTTTTATAAGAAATTGTACCGATTCAACGGGAATTCCCAACTTAGGGGTGTGATGTAGGAGTGTGATGTAAAAGCAATCCAATTGGACTCCAATCGGATTTCTAATTGGAAATCCAGTTGAGCCCTGAATTGGCATCTCGATAGTAAATCAAGTAAAATTCCGAAAAACTTAGAATCCATGACAAAGCGAGTACCGAAATTCTTCGTATCCTATTACTGTTTTGGGTTTAAGGAAGTATTAAATTTGCTTTGCTAGTGAGAATTACTATAGCATACTATTAATGTTAACTTTGATGTATAATTGTGAAATTCACAAAGCAACTGTGTGTTATGTGCATTATTTGAGATCAGCCTGAGACATTTTGAAATTTAGTTATAACATTGGTAAATGTTTATGATGTAAAATACTAAATAAAGTATATCATTTTCTAGTCATAGTATTACAAAGCTAGTGCAGCTCTTAATTAGTTATAATTTATAAGGGGGCCCGAAACAGCTCTGGCATCACCACATTTTATTCCTCCCAAGGGCCCTGTTCCTGCTGTATTCCTTTCAAGAGTATTTCAGTTGGCAGACGAAGTCTCGTATCTACACTTAAAACAATAGCATCATTGAACCCTTTTAACGACCACCGGAGCCAATTAATTGGCTCGAGTTTGTTTTGTTATAACTCGCCAGCTGCTGCAGCTAGAGAGGTGTTCAAACCCTCTCCGGATTCAGCAAGTCTAGTAGTTTCG